>PPYF01370181.1_pt1 | contig 134532 bp, 142 predicted proteins | sample 1559871 | NCBI WGS metagenome assembly PPYF01 (sample SAMN08240021, study PRJNA423297) | Human gut metagenome, whole genome shotgun sequencing project.
AAAAACTATATAATTCTTTCTAACAATGTAGAAGAATGTACTTAAACTTCTATATTGTTCTACATTTTATATAGCAGAACATAACATTATTTTAAACGCTAAAGCTAAAGATTTTTCGGCTGTTTCACAAGGATCGGCGGCTTTTTTGAAATATGTAGATACAGATGTTCCGACGAGTGCTCTTACATGTAAGATAGCTGATGATATTGTTATTTTGAAAACTAACACGCAAAAGGAAGGTGATTATATGTTCTATGAATTAGAATTTCGTTCACGCCTTGCTAGGGAAACAAAGAAAGTAAGTAAAGAGGCACGAGAAAAAGGTCTAGCCGAAGGGCGAAAGGAAGGACGAAAAGAAGGTAGAAAAGAAGGTAGAAAAGAAGGCCTCACCGAGGGATGGGCCAAAGGTGAAAAAAGAGTTGTTTGTGATATGATCAGTCGCCTGACTGCTAAAGGATATTCCAAACAAGATGTCATTACTACGGTTACAGAATTGAATCATTTTACAGCAGAAGAAGCTATTGTGCTTTATGACAAGTTATTTGTAAAGTGATCGAAAAAGGCTCACGGTGAAAAGTTTTCAGCGTGGGTCTTTTTGACTTGTTAGTAAGTTATTCATTTGGTGCTTCGTAAATATTACTTTGACTTTCAGCACTTGAATCAGAAGCAGGATGTGTTTGCTTTTGAGACTGGGTGACCGGAGCAAGTGCATCATTGAGACGCCCGATCGGATCATAAGCCCACAAGAAGAGGCTGACGACCACTAAGTTGAATAACGTAAAAGCTAACCACCAGTTGAATAAGGCATGCATAATACCATTAGTCGTAGCTTTTGCCTTGAGATAGGCGTGTCTGTATGGATCGTTTTCTGGTTCCATTTTAGCCATCCTTTCTTAGTGTGTTATAAAGTTATTTTTACTTAAAAATAGATTTTTTGCAACTAAGATCATCAATTTTATTCAGCCTGATAGACATCACTTGTATCAGTACTATCTTCTGTAGTTTCGGGTGTGGTGGAATGTTGCTGTTGGGGTCGTGTTTGCTGGACAGTTGTGTTGATCGTTTCGGTTATCCGTCCAACAGGGTCAATGATGATCCAGAAAAACCATAGCATCAAACAAGTGATAATGATATGAAAGAGACCAAAGATCAAATACCAAATAAAGGCTGAACATAAAATACCATTAGTCGTTGCTTTGGATTTCAAATAACGGTCTCTATAAGGGTCGATATCTCTTTTCATAATGATCATCCTTTCTATATATGATGCAGTATCCTATTTTTCTCCACACTTCTATAAAAAAACCTCCGCAAGGGGAGTGCGGAGGAAAAAAGGAGTATGTTTACCTAGTAGTAAGGGGGGCTGACTAGGTAATGTTTCAGCTATAGGACTACACCTGTGTGATGTTTTGCTTTAGCTTATGGTTACAGTATAGGCGCTTAAGCTAAAGAAAAAGTAATCGTTTTCTTAAGGATTAGATACAAAATACTTAAAAATATATAAACAATAAATTTTTATACTAAATTTATTGAAATAAATATCTGATAAGTATTTTATTTGATGATAGCCCAACTTTACCAATCAGTTTTAAAAGCTGTAACGTATGCTACCATTAGCTCGTGTCGCTCTTGGGCGATCGCTTTAGCTTCGGCAGTGTTTAACATGTCTTTGATCTTGAACAGCTTTTCGTAAAAGTGGTTGATGATCGTTTCATTTGAAAGATCACGGTAAGCCGTTTTATCGAGTTTTTCTCGGGGTGGCATCGCGGGATCGTAGAGTTTTTCTTCATGACGTGCACCATAGTAAATGGCGCGAGCGATCCCGATCGCCCCGATCGCATCTAACCAATCGGCATCTTGGACGATCTGACCTTCGAGACTAAGCTCTTGTTTGCCAGCTAAAGAGTGAGAAAATGACATCTTACTGATGATCTCCATGATGTGGTCTTGGTCACTTTGACTCACCTCCAAAGCTTGCATTTGTGCAATAACGCTGGCTTTAGCTTGGTCAATGTCAGTAAATAATTTTTCATCGACAACATCGTGTAATAAGGCAGCAGCTTGGACCACAAAACTATTACCGCCGAGTTTTTCATTTAGGTTACGGGCCATCTTGACAACGCGCTCAATGTGCGCCATGTCGTGACCGGTGTGATCGTGAGAAAGCTTTTCATAAGTGTAGGCATGAAGCTGTGCCAATTGTTGTGTTTGATCCATTTGAACGACCTCGTTTATTTTTTAGTAAAACTATGCTTGATAAACTCGAATAAGAAATCTAAGCTATATGGAGTGAAGAAGGCATCTGAACTCAAGGTCGCCCCCTCAAAATTGAATAATGAAACTTCACTTCCACGCGCTTGGATGGTTGTTAAGAGCTCAGTGGCTTGTTTATCGGTCAGCGTATGGTCAGCTGTACCGTTTAAGATCAAGATCGGTGGTAATTTTTGGCTATTTTGTAAGAGCAATTCACTGAGAAACGGTCCTGAAAAAGGGTGCGGTGTCAGTGACGTTTCCAATAGTAATCCGCCCTTATAGCGTAAAGGAGAACGTCTGACATCTTCATCATTTGACCGTTGTTGACCTTGGTCTAAGATGCTCAAACTGCTCAAATATCCCCCTAGACCTTCGCCAAATAGTAAATAGCGGTAAGGATCAAGATCGTATTTGAAGGCATGATCAAGCAAAAAGCGAGTGGCTGAGTGGATATCTTTGACCATGGCGGTGACGTCAGCAGTGGTGCGGTATGAAACTAAAGCTACAGCATAGCCACGTTTGGCGATCTCGAGCATTTGCGCAAACCGTTCATCGATCTTGACCATATTATGTTCATCGATATCAGGAACATAGATGAGTAGGGGAAAATGAGCTTTAACGTTTGGGGGAATAGGGGGAGTGATGAGATTTAACGTTAAGGGACATCCGTCTTTAAAGGCATAGACGAGATTGGTCTGGATCTTAGGGTAGCGTGGGACAAGTGGTTCATTGAAATTGATGATACTATTTTGTTCCATATTAAAATCCTCCAAATTTAAGCTTGATTTGCGGGGGCGAGACTTGTATTTCCGCATTAAATAAATTACTATTATAATAGCACGTGAAACATATAAATTAAACAATGTTTCACAATTAGATCAGATAAGGGGAACAAATGACACCAGAAGAATTTAGAGCGGCATTGGCGAAGCGGGGAGTGGAACTTTCTGATGAGCAAATGCAACAATTTCAAACCTACTACGAATTTTTAGTTGCTACAAATGAACACGTCAACTTGACTGCGATCACCAAACAAGAAGAGGTCTATTTAAAGCACTTCTATGATTCACTTTTACCGGCGCTTGAAGTCAAAGATATTCAAACACGTGCTTTAAGTATTTGTGATGTTGGTGCGGGGGCGGGGTTCCCATCGATCCCACTTAAGATCGCATTTCCGAATTTGAAGGTCACGATCGTTGATTCTTTGAATAAACGGATCAAATTTTTAGAGGAATTATCCCAAAAATTAAACTTAACAGATACGCATTTTTATCATGCTCGGGCGGAAGAATTTGCCGGTAAAAAGAGTGAATTCCGTGAAAGTTTTGATGTCGTAACGGCGCGGGCTGTCGCGCGTTTATCGGTCCTAAGCGAGTTTTGCTTACCATTGGCCAAGTTAAATGGGCGTTTTATCGCATTAAAGGCGCAAAAAGCCAATGAAGAATTAGCGGATGCTAAGTATGCAGTGGCTACACTTGGTGGTAAAATTGAGGAAGATATCCAGACCGCTTTGCCTAAGAGTGATGAGACACGGCATATCATCGTGATCTCGAAGAAAAAACCAACGCCAAATAAATATCCGCGCAAGCCAGGCACACCAGCTAAGCAGCCTTTACAGGCGCCCCAAGGGAGGAAATAAAAATGGCATTTTCATTTTTTAAGAAGAACAAGGAAGAAGAACCAAACGACAAAAATCGGGTCCAAGAGATCGAATTGAGCAAGATCGTGCCGAACCAAAACCAACCACGGACGATCTTTAGTGAAGAAAGCATCGCTGAATTGGCAGATACGATCTATGATCACGGCTTGTTGCAACCGATCGTTTTGCGCAAGTTAGGTGATGATCAATATGAGATCATTGCTGGTGAAAGACGTTTTCGGGCGGTAACTAAGCTCGGTTATGAAAAAGTTCCAGCGATCGTACGTGAGATGAGTGATGCTGAATCAGCTTCTTTAGCGATCATCGAAAACTTACAACGTGAAGGCTTAACTGCAGTTGAAGAAGCTAAAGCCTATGCTCATTTGATGCAATTAAACGAATTGACGCAAAAACATTTAGCTAAAGAAATGGGTAAGAGCCAAGGGTTTGTGGCGAACAAATTACGCTTGTTGAAGTTACCAACGCAAGTCCAAGATGCGATCTTAGACCGTTCGATCACTGAACGCCATGGTCGGAGTTTGTTGACTGTCGAAGATGAAGCTACCCAATTAGAATTATTAGCTCAGATCAAGGAAAATGATTGGTCAGTTAAAGAAACAGAAGCTGCGATCGCGGCCTTGAACCAACCAAAACCAGAAAAGAAGAAAAAAACTAAGACGACCACAAAGAACGTGGCACCTAACCAAAAAGTTGCTGTCAACACTGTGAAAAAAGCGGTCCAAATGGTTGAAAAATCAGGTGTTAAAGTTAACGTGACCGAAGAAGATACAAAAGAGTTCCATCGCATCATTATTGATATTCCAGTCGCTAAAGACTAGGGGGGATAATTTTGGGAAGAGTTATTGCATTAGCAAATCAAAAAGGTGGCGTTGGTAAAACGACCACCAGTGTTAATTTGGCTGCCAGCCTTGCTGACCTCGGGCAAAAAGTGTTATTGATCGACATGGATGCCCAGGGAAATGCAACGAGCGGTATCGGGATCGATAAAGGACAGATCAAACAAGATATTTATGACGTATTAGTCAATGAAGTCGAGCTAGAAGATGTGATTCTACATACCAAACGCGATAAGTTAGACGTTGTTCCAGCCACGATCCGGTTATCTGGAGCTGAGATCGAGTTGGCCTCACAGTTTGCGCGTGAGAAACGTTTGGCTGATGCTTTGGTCTTGATCAGGGATGAATATGATTTTATCTTGTTGGATTGTCCGCCTTCACTGGGCTTATTGACGATCAATGCCTTTACGACCTGTGATTCGATCTTGATCCCTGTTCAAAGTGAGTACTATGCTTTAGAAGGCTTGAACCAATTAGTCAACACGATCAAATTAGTGCAAAAACACTTCAATCCTACTCTAAAGATCGAGGGTGTTTTGATGACAATGCTTGATTCTAGAACTAATCTAGGCAATCAAGTCGTTGCTGAAGTGAAAAATTTCTTTGGTGACACAGTTTATCAAACGGTGATCCCTCGGAATATCAAGTTATCAGAAGCTCCAAGTTACGGAATGGCGATCGTTGACTACGATCCAAGATCTAAGGGAGCATTAGCTTATGAAACTTTGGCAAAGGAGGTTTTGGCGACTGATGCCAAATAAGAAAAACAAAGCCTTAGGGCGCGGGCTAGAAGCTTTATTTTCGACTTTTGAAGAGGATGCTCAAGCCGAAGAAACTGTGGTCGAACTAAAGATCGATGAGATCCGGTCAAATCCTTATCAACCACGAAAGATCTTTGACGAAGCTGGTTTGGCAGAACTAGCTGAGTCGATCAAACAACAAGGTGTCTTTCAACCGATCATCGTGCGTTCGTCAAGTGTAATGGGCTACGAATTGATTGCGGGCGAAAGAAGATACCGTGCTTCCAAGCTAGCTGGCAAAAAAACGATCCCAGCGATCGTGCGTCAACTAGATGAAGAAGAGATGATGGAGATCGCGGTGCTAGAAAATCTTCAGCGCGAAGATCTCACACCTTTGGAAGAAGCGCAAGCCTACAACACGCTGATGGAAAACTTGCATTTGACCCAAGCTCAAGTTTCCGAGCGCTTAGGGAAGTCAAGGCCTTATATCGCTAACTATCTACGGTTGTTGAGCTTACCAAAAGAGGTCAAGGAAATGTTGCAAGAAGGTCAATTGTCGATGGGCCAAGCGCGGACCTTGTTATCATTAAAAGACAAGAAGAATTTAGTTCAGTTAGCTAAAAAGACGGTCAAAGAAAATCTGACCGTCCGCCAATTGGAACAATTAGTCAGTGAACTAAATGGTGAGAAACACCATAAAAAAGCTGCTAAAAGAAAAGTTGCTTTGGATCCACATTTGCAGAAGAGTGAAGACCTATTAAAGGAGCGCTTTGGGACAAATGTTGCGATCAAAAGCACTGCACGCTCAAAAAAGGGCAAGATCGAAATTTCGTATTTATCAATGGATGATTTGAACCGCATTTTGGATATTTTAGATATTCATTTAGATTAAGTGAGGGATGCTTATGTATGAATTGCATGATATCGTTGAAATGAAGAAGGCTCACCCCTGTGGCGTCAATCGCTGGGAGATCATTCGCATGGGGATGGACATCAAGATCCAATGCACCGGCTGCAAACGTTTGATCATGATGCCACGTAAAGAGTTCGATAAGAAGATGAAGAAAGTTTTAGAAAAAGCCGGGGAATAATTTTTTAAGAAAGAGTGGAAAACAAATGGCATTAACAGCAGGTATCGTCGGGTTGCCAAACGTCGGCAAGTCAACACTATTTAACGCGATCACAAAGGCAGGCGCTGAAATGGCGAACTATCCTTTTGCAACGATCGACCCCAACGTCGGGATGGTGGAAGTTCCAGATCCACGTTTAGCACGGATCGATGAGATCATTCCCGCTAAAAAGATCGTACACACGACCTTTGAATTTACTGATATTGCTGGGATCGTTAAGGGTGCTAGCAAGGGTGAAGGACTAGGTAACAAGTTCTTGGAAAACATTCGCCAAGTGGATGCGATCGTGCATGTCGTGCGGGCTTTTGATGATGAAAACATCACCCACGTGGCTAATAAAGTCGATCCTTTGGAAGATATCCAAACGATCAATTTAGAATTAGTCTTAGCCGATCTTGATTCGGTCAACAAACGCTATGCCCGCGTAGAAAAAGTAGCACGTACTAAGGATAAAGATGCAGTGGCTGAATTTGAAGTCTTAAAGAAGATCAAACCAGCTTTGGAAGCAGAACAACCAGTGCGTTCGCTTGAATTCAACGAAGATGAACAAAAGATCGTTAAGGGCTTGTTCTTGTTGACTTCTAAGCCTGTGCTTTACGTGGCAAATATTGCCGAAGAAGATATGGCAGATCCAGAAAGCTCTAAGTACTACCAACAGATCAAAGAATTTGCGGAAAATGAAGGCTCGCAAGCTTTGGCTGTTTGTGCCCGAACTGAAGAAGAGATCGCTGAAATGGATGATGACGAAAAGCAAGAATTCTTGGAAATGGAAGGTGTCGAAGAATCTGGGCTTGACCGCTTGATCCGTGCTTCTTACAAATTACTTGGCTTAGCAACCTTCTTTACTGCTGGTGGTAAGGAAACTAGAGCTTGGACTTTTAAACAAGGAATGAAAGCTCCACAAGTTGCTGGTGTGATCCACTCTGACTTTGAACGTGGCTTTATCCGCGCTGAAACGGTCTCATTTGCTGACCTAGATAAGTATGGTAGCATGCAAGCTGTTAAAGAAGCAGGTCGCTTGCGCCTCGAAGGTAAAGCATATGAAGTTCAAGATGGTGACATCATCGAATTTAGATTTAACGTTTAAGCGATAGGGGGAAAAGTTCATGGTAGAAAGTAAACGCAATGAAAAAGCAGGGCAACAGCAACAAGCACGTGCCAAAGAAGTTGAAGTGACGATGCGTGATGGGAAATTTTCCGGTCTGACCAAGCGTAATGAAGATTATCTTTTCCACTTGGATAAGGCTTTGACCGAAAAAAATTATGATCCGGAACAAAAAGAACAAGTTTTAAACGAAATGTATCAAGAATTAAAGGAGAAACAAAAGCAAGGTATTGTGGCAACTAAGCTCTATGGTACGGTCACCGAAAAAGCTGAATTGATCATCAATGGGCCGAAAAAGTCAGAAGCTCCTACTGAACTACCTAAGTTTTGGATCTTAGCTTTAGATAACGGCTTGATCATGTTCATCATGTTCTGTATCATGTATACCTTATTAGGCGTCTTTTCACCACGACAAGCTGATGTCAGTGGTGGCTGGATCACCTTGTTAGCAACTTCAACGATCGCTGGGGTCGGCTTAGCGTTCTTCTATCGTAGTATGCTATCAGCCCGCAAAGAAAAGGGTAAAAAGCGTTGGATCAAGACTTTGCTGATCACATTAGAATTGATCTTGATCTGGATCGTTGCCTTTGGGATCATCAGCTTTATCCCAGTTTCGATCAACCGGACGATGGAACCGATCGTCTATGCTATCTTAGCCGGTCTAGGTTACCTAGTAAGACGCTACTTGAAGAAGAAATACAATTTCAGAAGTGTAATGTTCTAGCAAAAAATACGGTCAGCGCCGTATAAATAGCGCGGGCACCACTATGATACATTTTTGCATCATAGTGGTGCCCGCGCTATTTTTGTTGACAAGTTTGCTAAAAGGGCTATGATGAAGACAAAATATTTAGGGGATAATTTTCGCTTTTTAGTGTATTTTTTATCACTTATTTAGCAAACTGCTAGCGACTAAGATCAAGTAAATATTTTGTAGAAAAAATGCCACAGCTAAAAAAACAATCAAAATATCAGCAAGTAAAGTTAGTTGATGTAAAGCTTATTTTGAAAAATGGCCAGACGATCCCGATAAGTAAAGAAAAATTAGAAAAGCTCATCAATGAAAATCATAACGTAGCTAACTGGTTCGATGAAAAAGGTCAGCTTAGATATTCACATCATAAAGTGACAGTTTCCAAAACACAGGCCACGTTTGAAACAAAAGTGGCAAAAGCTGATACGAATTTAGCCACTTGCTTAGCTAAGATACGTGGACTGCGCAAGAAGTATGGACATAAATATAGCGTTAAAGGTGGCAAGATCAAACTAGATGCAGCTTTGGCTTATACGCTAAAAACTGCGATCGAAGACCACGGCCAAGCTGGGATCGAAGTGCTCGAACAGACGCAAAAACAGATCGAGGCGAAGTTAGAAGCCAATTGGAATGAGACTTTGCAGATGGCGCGCCAGATCGGGACTGATCTCACGGAAGAAGAAATACTGGCGGTCTTGTATTATGCCGGAGCTGATAAGGAAAGCTTATATACCAAGCCAGTTGAGAAACTAAACGAGCAATTAAAACCACTAAAGCAGCTAAAAGAAGATCTAGCTGACTTTGATACGGCATTTGACAAGAGCATCAAAAAACGGATCGCTGATGATCAAGAATTAGCGGGAGAATTTGGGCTATGATGATGAAATCTGTTTGCTTTTGTCCGTTTATGTTATAGTTGAATTATCATAAAATTAGGGGCTAAGGCGATGTTAAAAAAAGAACGTTTGTTAAAAATTTTAGAGATCGTTGATCAATAAGAGATCGTTACGGTAAATGAACTGATCAATACGCTAGGTGTTTCAGATATGACGATCCGGCGTGACCTAGATGAACTCGATAAGAGCGGTAAGTTGATCCGCTTACATGGAGGCGCTCAAAAGATCGCTAATATTGAAGAGGTCGAACTCTCGCGTAATCAGAAAAAAGAGATCCATTTGGTCGAAAAACAAGAAGTTGCTAAACTAGCTGCGCAAAAGATCAAACCTGGTGACACGATCTATATTGGAGCTGGTACGACTCTTGAATTGATCGTAAATTATGTTGAAAAGCCAGAAACTTTGCGGGTCGTGACCAATAGTTTACCGGTCTTTGAAGCTTGGCAAAAGACCGAAGCTGAATTGATCTTAGTTGGAGGCAATTATCGGCGGCATTCGGGAGAATTTATCGGTGGCTTAACGATCAAATTACTCGAAGATCTCAAGTTTACCAAGGCGTTTGTAGGTGTCAATGGGGTCAATAATGATAACATGATGGCAGCTAACACCGAAGAAGGGCAAGCTGAGGCACTTGGTTTGAATAATGCCCAAGAAAGATATGTTGTAATGGATAAATACAAGTTTAATCGTAATGATTTTTATAGCTTTTATAGTCTCTATAATGTCGATGCCCTCTTGACTAATAGTTCAGTAGCACCAGATACTTTAGAGCATTACCAAACATATACAAAGATCGAAAATTGAGATGCGGTCAGCGCCCAAATGGCATTCCACACGCTACAACTGACGCCTAAACAAGCTAGTGTTCCACAATATTTACTCGACAAACATTATTATCGCAAACATGGGGCCAATGCTTATTACGGCCAAAGATGATCAAAGAAAGCTGGCTACGAAATAGCCGGCTTTTTTTATGCCGAAAAAGAAAGCGCTTATATTTTAAATTTGATTGAATAAAAAGATTATACTATTATAAAGTTAGGTAAATTTTTAATGGGGTGAGCTTATGGAAAAAATTATGATCATCAACTCGGGGAGCTCGAGTTTAAAGTTTAAATTATTTAACAATGAAACACATGAAACCTTGGCAAGTGGGATCATCGAACGGATCGGGATCCACGGCTCAAAGATCAAGGTGAAATATGGTGATGGACAAAAGTATGAACTAGACCATGAGATCACCAACCATTTACAAGGGATCGAACTTTTACTAAATGTCTTAAAAGAATTAAACTTGATCGCGGATCTAAGCGAGATCAAAGGTATCGGACACCGGGTCGTGGCTGGGGGCGAATATTTCAGCCAACCAGTGGTCGTCGATAATGATGTTATCGCTAAGATCAAAGAATTAGCGGAATTAGCACCATTGCACAACCCAGCCAACTTAAACGGGATCAAAGCATTTCGTAAATACCTGCCTAATGCTTTATCCGTAGCTGTCTTTGATACAGCATTCCATCAAACATTACCACAAGAAAATTATATGTACAGTACACCATACGAATGGTATGAAAAATATGGGGTTCGACGTTATGGCGCTCATGGGATCAGTCATGAATACGTGGCTCGTAAAGCAGCTGAATTGATGGGGCGTCCTTTTGAAGACCTCAAATTGATCACTTGTCATTTGGGCGCAGGGGCCTCGATCACGGCTGTTAAGCATGGACGCTCATTTGACACTTCGATGGGCTTTACCCCACTCAGCGGTATCCAAATGGCAACTCGCGCAGGGGATGTCGATATTTCTCTGGCCAACTACATCATGAAGAAATTAAATGTCCAATCGATGTCCGATATGGTGTATCTACTGAATGAAAAATCCGGTTTCTTGGGCGTTTCTGGAGTTTCAGCTGATATGCGAGACGTCGAAGATGCCGCTGCTGCTGGCAACAAGCGCGCTGAATTAGCGGTCAAATTATTCTATAACAGCATTTTACGCTATGTCGGTCAGTATATCACCGAAATGGGCGGTGTTGATGGGATCGTCTTTACTGGGGGAATCGGAGAAAATTCACCTGAGACAAGTGAAGAGATCATGAAACGCTTAGCCTATATGGGCGTAACAATCAATGAAGCTGAAAATAAAAAGCGTGGGGCTGAAACGATCATCTCGGGGCCCGATTCGACGGTGACCGTAATGCGGATCCCAACTGATGAGGAATACATGATCGCCCAACATGTGTGGGAACTTTTAGGAGAATAGGAAAAAGGTGAGTTAGTTTGGCTCACTTTTTCAAGTGTTTTTGCATGACAATTATTTAAGAGAGTGTTAAAATCGGTAACCGATATTAAAATTTTTTAAGGTGGTTTTTCGTTATGCAAACAAAACATCGTGCATTCGACTGGTTTAGTTTGATCGTCGGGATCGTTTTTGTGATCGCCGGGATCGCATCATACATGAACCCCGATGATACTTTGAAATTTATTTCGATCTGCATTGGGATCGGTGCTTTAGTCAAGGGCTTTTATGAATTATGGTTCCGACGTGGGATCGGTAATTTATTTGGTGAAAGCTCGGGTTGGTTGCTCTTTATGGGGATCGTTGACATCATCTTGGGTCTCTTGTTTATCTTCAGAGCAGCTTCGGGTATCATTGTGATCGCCTATATCTTTGCCTTTTGGTTCATCTTTGATTCGATCGCTGAAATTGCTACAGCTGGCTATTTTAAGCAATTGAACCGAGGCTATTACATTTTGAACTTGATCTTAAACATCATTGCTTTGTTCATCGGGTTTGTCTTATTGTTCAACCCCTTGATCGCAGCTACAACATTGGTCTTGATCATCGCCTTTTATTTGATCTTGATCGGGGTCATTAAGATCATTCAAGCATTCTAAATTAATTGAAGCGCAAAGCGGACTTAGCAATGACTGAGTCCGCTTTTTTAGTGAGGTATACATGGAAAAAATAGAAAAACTGCCCCAACAGATCGAAGTTCGTGGGGGCAAAGTGCATAATTTAAAAAATATCGATATTGATATTCCATTACATCAATTTGTGGCGATCTCGGGTCTTTCGGGTTCGGGAAAGAGTTCACTTGCGATGGGGATCTTATATGAAGAAGGTTCACGGCGCTATTTAGAAGCCCTTTCGACCTATACTAGAAGACGACTCAAGACCGGAAATAAAGCTAACGTCGAAAGTGTCAAACATATCCCATCAGCATTAGCCTTACGCCAACGTCCCGCGATCCCATCTGAACGGGCAACAGTGGGGACGATGAGTGAATTGCTAAATGTGATCCGCTTAGTCTTTTCGCGCTTAGGGCGACCTGTTTGTCCCAATGGGCACGCGTTTGGTCCGGATCTGAAAGTTGCCCAAGCGATGAGTAAGTCCGGTGAAGAGATGGGGTTACTGACATGTCCTACTTGTGGAGTGGAGTTTTATGCCTATGGTGCAGAAGATTTTGCTTTTAATTCGACGGGGGCATGTGAAACTTGTCAGGGGACAGGAAATGTGCGCCAGTTAGATGAAAGTAAGTTGATCGCCGATGAAGAGTTATCGTTGGCAGATGGAGCAGTTGCTTCTTGGCGCTTACCGGGGCGTAACTTCATGCCTAGTGTGGCTGAACAAGCAGGGGTCCGGATCAATGTGCCTTTTAAAGAATTGACAGCTAAAGAAAAAGATTTTGTGTTAAATGGACCCCAAAAGAAGTTCAAGATGGATTTTTGCACAAGTACTGGCCGGGTCTTTCATGATTTCAATGTTTTGTATGAAAATGCCCATCAGGCTGTTTTAGAATCGGCGAAAACCAGTAAAAGTGAACGGGCGCAAAAAAAGATCAGTGAATTTTTCCATTATTCGACTTGCCCGACCTGTCATGGAACGCGACTCAAGCCAGAATTGTTGCGTCAAAAAGCAGGTGGATTAAATATTGCTGAAGTTACCGAACTTAGCTTACACGCTTTAGCAGAATGGAAAATGCAAGTCTTAAAAACATTGCCAGCTGAGATGGATACCATGGCACAGGCGATCTTTGCTGAATTTGATGATGATCTCAAACCTTTATTAGAACTAGGTTTGGATTATTTAACACTAGCTCGCAATGGTAACACGCTTTCGACAGGTGAGTTGCAACGGATCCAGTTGGCTAGGACTCTTCGCACAGAAACGACGGGGGTCTTATATGTTTTAGATGAACCGTCGATCGGGTTACATCCTGATAATATAAATGGTTTGTTGAATGTCTTTAAACAATTAGTCGCTCAAGGCAATTCGCTGGTCGTTGTCGATCACAATGTTGATATCGTCAGAGCAGCTGATCATATTATTGAGATCGGGCCTGGTTCGGGGGATAATGGGGGCCAGATCATTGCCACTGGGACTCCAGCGCAATTAGCTAAAAATAAAAATTCGTTGATCGGACCGTATTTGAATGGGACCGCTAAGTTGATAGCTCGTCCGATCCAGCCAGTGGATACAGCTAAAATTACGATCGCTGTGAGCGAGCACTATAATTTACATGATGTCAAAGTTGATCTACCACTTAATCGTTTGACCGCTGTCACAGGCTTTTCCGGAGCAGGGAAGACCAGTTTGATCTTAGACTCCTTAGTGCCAGCGATCAAGGCCAAAGCTAAGGGAGAAGGCTTACCGGCACAAGTGAGCGAGCTTGATTCACCGCTAAAAGATGTTGTCAGCGTCGATGCGAGTCCGATCGGTAAGACTACCCGTTCGACGACAGCAACCTATACGAGCATCATGGACAATTTGCGGAAGTTGTTTGCTAAACAACCACTGGCTAAAGAACGCCACTATACGCCGAGTTATTTTTCCTATAACAATAAGCAAGGTGGCTGTCCTGAGTGTGGTGGAACTGGGGTCGTGACCTTAGATGTCCAATATTTACCTGATATGGAACAGACATGTCCACTGTGTGCCGGGAAACGTTTCCGCCCTGAGATCCAAGCGGTCAAATGGAATGGTTATTCGATCGTGGATATTTTAGATATGGATGTTGATCAAGCTCTGAACGTATTTAAAGCTGAGCCTAAGATCTTACGGGAGTTAGAGTTATTAAAAGAAGTTGGGCTGAGTTATCTGCATTTAGGTGAAAGTACGCCGAGCCTTTCTGGTGGTGAAGCGCAACGTTTGAAATTGGTAAAGCACTTGGATCATAAGCAAGAAACAACGCTCTTTGTCTTTGATGAGCCGACGATCGGGTTGCACCCATTAGATGTGAAAGTCTTGCTTCAAGTCATGCAAAAACTCATCGATCAAGGTGCGACGATCATTACGATCACGCACGATCTGAATTTGATCGTCAATGCTGACTATATCTTAGATCTTGGACCACGCGGCGGAAAACATGGCGGTAAGGTCGTTTTCAGCGGTACAGTATCAGAATTATTGGCTCACCCGACAAGTTTGACTGCCAAAGCCCTAGCGAAGTATTGGCAACGATTCGAACGATAAAAGTTGATAAATACAGAAGACTACTAGAGTTTAGCTTGAAAATTCTAGTAGTCTTTTTATTAAATGTGAAATGATTTAACAACTGATAGGACACTAAAAAGTTACTAATAGGGATGTTATCTTAGCAGGATAAGTCATTGAAGAACTAGCATAGGTCCATGAATATCTGCTATTTTAGTGGAAAAATTACCATTATAGCACCAGTTCGTTATACTTGAGCCTTTCTTATCTTAGGTCCAAAATAGGCTCAAAAGGGGATGAGGAAATGAATGATCAGGAAAAAGATCTTCCAAATTGGGAACAGGCAACTTTCAAAAATAGCGTGATTTTTGCGTGGATCGTTTCAGAACATCCAGAAGTTTGTCTTGAATTACTTCAGTTGATCTTACCCGAGTTAGCGGTTACTGAGATCTTTGAAGTCATAAGTGAATATACCCAAAAAGCTAGCCTTAAAAATCATGGAGTTCGCTTTGATGTCTATACTGAAGATGATCGTGGGCGGATGTTTGATCTTGAAATGCAAGTCGTTGATCAACATGATCTAAGTAAACGGATCTCTTACTACCAAAGTAATTTGGTGCGACGGGCACTAGCTTCGGGATGTGCCTACAATGAAAAGGCTGATACCTATGTGATATTCATTTGTGACTTTGATTACGGTCGCTCTGGTTTACCTTTATACTCGACAAAGATGATTTTACATGAAAATCGCAAGGTACTGGATACAGGTGTCCATAATATCATTTTGAACATTAAATCTAACAAATTGTCATTAGTATCGAAGCGATTAGCTGCATTCTTGAATTACTTAGCTAGTTCCAAAGTGACTGATGATTTTACTCGAAAACTGGATGAGTTAGTCACTGAATTAAAAACAGATACCAGAAAGAAGGACCATTATATGGAATACAAACAAGAAATTGCGTCACTTAAGGCATATATTAGAGAAGAGACTCGAAAAGAAACTCGAGAAGCAACTCAAAAAGAAGAGCGTGAAAAAACGATCAGTGTGATGATCAAAAAGATGGTAGCTAAAGGCTATGATCGGCAAAAAACACTGGCTACGATCTTAGAATTTACAAACTACAGTGCACCGGAAGTAAGTGAGATCTACGACAAACTTTTAGTGAAGTAGAGCTCATAGCTCAAAAAAGACGCATTGCACTGGCACCGTCAAGTAGGCAATTAAATAATTAAAATCCTAGGCAGCCTGATTTCGGTATTCTTCCGGAGTTAGGCTGTTTAGTCTGGTTTGATAGCGTTGTGTATTATAGAACTTGATGTAGTAGTGCTTGATGTTCTACATTTGTCAAATTATATTTAGACAAAAATTAGATTAATATGAAAGGGATTCACTGACCAATCGCTGATTTTACTATAGTTCTTTAACTAAAAAATTAAAATCTTTTGACATAAAAAATTCCTACTTGAATATTTTTTTAATCTATGCAATCATAATATAAAAATTAATATAAGGAGAATTTTTAGGTGATATGTTTAAAAGATGTATCTCTTGGATACGGGAGAGATGTTGTGGTTAAAAATGTTGATTTTATGCTGAGTAAAGGTGATTTCGTTGCATTAGTTGGGGCTAATGGTGTTGGTAAAAGTACATTGATAAATACTTTGGTAGGAATTTTAGAACCAATTACAGGGAAAGTGTTACTTGAATTTCAAACAAAAAGAAAAAATCCATTTAACGATATTGGCTTTAGTCCACAAGATCAAATTATGGATTGGTACATAAATGTGTATGACAATATTATTCAAGGACCTGTGCTCGCTGGTTTTCCTCGTAAAGAAGCAGCCAAAAATTGTAAAAAAATGATTGAATTACTAGATATTACTGAAATAAGTTCATCACCAGTTGATCATATTTCAGGGGGGCAACAACAACGAGTCCAGATCGCACGAGAATTAGCTAAAGATCCACAGATATACATATTAGACGAACCCACTACAGGACTTGATGTTGAAACTTCTGAGAGACTATTTTCATTCTTGAAAAAGCGTAGTCGGCAAGGTGCGCTGATTCTAGTATCATCTCATGATCTCACACTTTTAGAAAATTATGCTGACAAGTTGATTTTCTTAGATAATGGGGAACAAAAATATTTTGGTTATCTAAATGATTTTTTAAATGGGGAAACAAGCTTGCGGGAAAAATACTTGAAAGAAAGAGGGAAGCACCATGGATCCAAAAAATTTTAGAAATATTTCTACTGGGGTAAAAGCAATAAAAATTATTGCTTTTGGAGAATGGCATGCATTTAAACAGAACAAGGGGCTTTTGCTATCAATGGCAATGGAACCACTTATTACTTATGGACTATTAGTTTTGTCATTGAATACGAGCTTGGGGCAAGTAAAAATCGATAATGTAACAGTTTTGTACAAACAATATGCTCTGACTGGGATATTGACATTTTTTATGACAACACAAATGTCACAAGCAATGTACCGCGCAACAATAGATAAAGAATACGGGTTATTAGCACTTAAATTTTTAAATAGTATTCAGCCGTGGCATTATTTAGTTGGAATGAATTGTTTTCCAATTATTGGTTTACTTTTCTAGTGCTTTATCTTATTGTTACTTGGACTAGTATCAGAAGGAATATATAAAGTTAGCTTATTTTTATTAGCTATTTTAGTCGTGATCGTATCGCTAGGATTTTGGACTTCTCTAGGGATCTTATTAAGTACGAAGATAACAACTTATGAGAAAAGAGATGTTGTGATGACCTTGATATTTAGTCCGGTATCGTATGCAGCGCCAACATTATATGTTTTTTCAGATGATCTACCATTGATAGTTAGGATATTGACTATGATCAATCCACTGACATATCAGTTGCAAGCTATTAGAACAGTAGCATTTGGAAGTTTTGATGTCACTGTACTTATCATAGATTTTTTACTTACATTAGGTATGATGTTTATAGCTCAATGTGTTTTGTGTAAAATTCCCTTAAAATTATCAACCAGGTGATCTAATGGAAAAAGAAATAATAGAGTATATATACTTTTTTTCAAAAAAAATAGTTGTATATTTACATGGGGGACCTGATTTTAGTATTAAAAACGAGGATGATGATCCATTCGTAAAATATTTATTAAAAAATAAAATCAATGTGGTCATAGTGAATTATCCTTTGGTATCTGGCGAAGGTGGAACTACGGATTTAAAATTCGTAAGATGTAAAATTTTTGCAGTTATCGAAAAATACAGTGAGTATATTTTATATGTTTTAGGGGATAGTTATGGCGGATATTTAGCAAGCTTATTAACAGATATTTCTAGGATTAAAGAAGTTATTGTTGTTAGTGGATTTATTAGTTTAAGGTATCAATATCTGTTTTCAACAGAAAGATCATGGTTAAAAGAGTATATGGATAAAGGTGCAACTGATTTTTTTGAGATCGTTCAAAAAAAGAGAGTTAACTCGCCAATATTGTTTATTCAAGGTTCCGCAGACGAAACTACACCGATAATTCAGTTTGATATTTTAAAAAATAATATGAAAGTACATAAACTTATTGGGTTTAAGCATCGAGAAAAAGGGGATAAATTAAATGAGGTGCTAAAAATTATCTTATCTCAGATCAATAAGTAAAACCTGCTTGAATTTTTTGTTTAAGAAATTCAAGCAGGCTTTTCTACTTTTTTGTAGGGGATATCAATATTTAGCGTCATCTTGATAGCGATTGAAGTATGCTAATTTGATCTTACCGTTATCGTCCACATCAAACCGAGTCACAGAACCATTCTTGGGACTGACTGTAATGTCGACTTCAGGGGCAAAGCGTGAGGTCAAACTGCGGATCAAAGTTGAATGGGCCACAAGCAAGATCTTGTCGCCATCTGACGCGATCTGGTCGAGATATTCAAAACCTTGATCGACTCGTTGCCAGTATTCAGCGTTATTTTCTGCATCATGGAAGGGATCGACTTCTTTGGTAAAATCACGTGCTTTTTCGATCGAGTACTTGGTGATGATGTCATTAAAGGTCCGACAACCATGATCTGCTCCGATCATCAACCAGGCTTGGCTAGTGTCACTACCTTCAAAATAGCCAAAGTTTTGTTCTCGAAAACTCGGCAAAGCTTTTGGGGTCAGATCTTCAGAACTAGCAACATTTTCTTCTAGGATATAGCGACATGTCCGCGCTGCGCGATTTGTGTCACTGTGAAAGGCATGGGCAAAGTTGAGGTGGGCGAGTCTTTTACCAGCTTGATGCCCATCTTCTATTCCTTTGGGGGTCAAAGGTGAATCACACCAGCCTTGGATCTTATTGTAGCGGTTGAGATAAGTCTGTCCATGGCGGACAAAGTAGATCGAATATGCCATAAAAATTCCTCCCATAACAAATATATTTGTCTTAATTATACCATGAAAGCGGTATACAAAAAGACACGCAAACAAATTAATGTTGCGTGTCATGGTTTATTTATTCATAATCATTTAGTTTACTGATCTTTTTACGGATATCGTTAACAATGTCTTTGTTAGCCGAGAATAATAAGTGGTCACCAACTTGGATCTGCGTATTACCATTGACCGGGATCGCTTTATGATGACGGAAGATCCGGCTGACAGTGATCTCTTTGATAAATGGCAATTTGCGTAATTCAAGCCCAGCAAATTTGGAGTTACGCACAACGACTTCGTATAAACGTGAATCACCAGTGATCAAATCAAGGGTCGATGGGGATTCGATGATCGCCCGCATCATGCCAACAGTGGTAGCAAAAGTCGTAAAGAATTCGACCCCTGCGTCAGAGAGGCGTTTATCCATTTCTGCCATGCTCGTCGGATCGCTATTTTGGATCCGAGTCAAAACGCGTTCAACGCCGTATTCTTTCGCAGCTAAAGCTAAAGAATAGTTGATATCAACATCAGAGTGACCTAAGACCAGGATATCAGTATCAAAGATCTGTTCTTTAATGAGATCTTTTGGTTCAAGACTATCGACCAGGTGCACATTGTCACGATAGTCATAGGTTTTATAATTCTTTTTCCAGTTGGTATACATTTGGATGTCATACCAATCTTCATTTAGCTGTTCAGCTGTATTGATCGTGACCAAGTTGACCCCAATGATCGTAACTTTGGTCTTTTTGAGATCTTCCGGTTCAGGCTTGTGCAATTTATTAAAGACAAGCGGTCCTAAGATACAACTTACAACAGCGGCTAAAATGAAGGCCCCTGATTGTTCGCTTGTAATGACTTTTAAGTTTTGAGCGACCGTCAAAGTAGCCAGAACTAAAGTGATCGTTGTTTGAGAAAGCATCGCGCCAGCTAAAGCATTGATCCGCTTGAAGCGTTGACGCAAGCCAAAGTAAGCTGGAACTTTAGCCAAAACATAAGCCGCAAAAAACAGCGGGATCAAGATCAATGTTTTAGGTGAACCTAGTAGGCCTGGAATGTCGATCTTGGCCCCAGTTAAGATGAAAAAGAAAGGAATAAAGATCCCATAGCCGATCGCATCGAGCTTTTCTTGAGTACTGTGAGCTGGTTGGAGCAATTTGATCACGATCCCCGCGATAAATGCCCCTAAGATATCTTCAGCCCCGACTGATTCGGCTAAAACGACTAACGTGGTGATGACCAGTAAAGCTAAGCGAATGTCGATCTGTGTAGTCGATTTGTTGATCTCATCTAACGAAGTGAAGAAACTCCGGAAACGCTTGAAGATCAAAGCTCCGACGATGAAAAGTAAGAAGATCAACCATGCGCTTTCACCTTTACCTGAAACAAACGAACTGTAAATGGTCAGACATAGTAGTGGAACGACCTCACCGAGGACCGCGATCAGTAGTAGAGCTTGGCCGAGTGGTTTGTTCAACAATTCATTTTCTTTCAAAACAGCGATCACGACCCCTAACGCAACCGTTGAAAACAGGATCGCTGCCAGGACAAAGTTACTGAATAGACCCGAGAATTTAAATAGTAAAGCTAAGGCTAAAGCCATCAACAAACTGCCACCATAGGCGACGACAGCTACTTGAACGGGAGAAGTTGAGGGAGCATTAGCTGCTTTTTTGCGTGCCAGCGGGGTAAGTGGCCCGTTATTTTTCTTGAAAAGTGAAAAATCGATCTCCATACCACTCAAGAAAAGTAAGAAAATAACCCCGTAATTTGAAAGAAAGCTTAAGACACCTTCAGTTTGAACCAGGTCAAAGCCACTTTTACCGATCACGATCCCGACGAGCACTTCTGCTACCGCGGTCGGTAAAACGCTGATCTTAAAGCGTTGTAAGACCATCGGGGTGACAAATGCCACGAGTGTAACTATCAGTACAGAAACTGACATGAGATTTCCTCCTTAGAAAATGTTTGTTTCATTATACACAATCATTTCCTTGAGTTCAAAAACACGACAAAGAAAAATAGATATGCTACAATAGAATATCGAAAATTTGTTTGAGCGGAGGGTAAATAATGGCTGAAAGTATTAAGCAACAAGAACAAAAACGCATGGATCGGGTGGTCGATCAGATCAAGCAAGCGCAAAAAAAGGCGCAAAAAAATATAGCTACCGCTAAAAGCGATGCACAAGCGATCCAAGATGATTTTAAGAATAATCTCCGTATCAAGACGGGGACTTATTCGGGGATGATGGAGACCGCTCTAACTGTGCGCCAGCAACAACAGCAATTAGCCGAACGGGAAAATAACCGAACGCAAGCCGCCAAACGTTTAGATGTGCTCGAAAAGATGGAGAAAAAGCCATATTTTGCCCGGGTCGACATCAAAGAACAAGGTGAACAAAAACAAGAAAAGATCTATATCGGGTTAGCTTCATTTTCTGATGAAAAGGACCGCTTTTTAGTCTATGACTGGCGGGCTCCGATCTCAAGTGTTTACTATGACGGTGGGTTAGGCAAAGTTGAGTACACGACACCCGTGGGCAAGCGTGAAGTCGAACTCGAATTAAAACGCCAATTCATGGTCGAAGATGGCAAGATCGTAACGCTATTTGATACGGATGAAACTGTGGGAGATCAGATGTTGTTGGAAGTCCTAGATGAAGGTTCCGACACGAAGATGAGAAGTATCGTGACGACGATCCAAAAAGAACAAAATAAGATCATCCGTGATACCAATTCAGAGTTGTTATTTGTTCAAGGGGCAGCTGGTTCGGGTAAGACCTCGGCTGTTTTACAACGAGTGGCGTATCTCTTGTATCGCTATCGGGGCAACCTCAACTCCGGTCAAGTAGTGCTTTTTTCACCGAACCAGTTGTTCAATGACTATATCGACCAAGTTTTACCCGAATTAGGGGAACAAAATATGGTGCAGATGACCTATCATCAATTTACCAATCGACGTTTACCAAAAGTTCGAGTTGAAACACTACAAGAACGTTTTGAAGAAGAAAACCAAGGTATCGACCAAAAGATCAAGGCTGTTAAGGATAGTTTGAAATTTTTTAAAGTTGCGACAGCTTACAGTAATTACCTTGAAAAAAGTGGGATGCGTTTCAAAAACATCATGCACAATGGTGAAATTTTCTTCTCTAAAAAAGAAATCAGAGATATCTACTACAGCTTTAATGAAAATTATCATTTAGGAAATCGCTTGAGTGCGACTAAGGAAGCTTTGATCAAGCGCCTAAATTCTAAAGTTGCTCAAGCGGCGAAAACCGATGAAGTTCAAAAAGCGGTCCAAGATCTTTCCCAACAACAACTAAATGAGTTGTATGGCGATCAACCGCGTAATTTTGAAAATGGCGATAAAGAGCTGAATTTCTTAGCGCGCCAATATGTCATGCAAGACTACAAAAAGATCCAAGTTGCGATCATGCGAAATCGTTTCTTAAACATCAATGCCCAATATGTGCATTTCTTACGCAGTGTACCGGAATTGTTGGATCTAAGCGAATTTGAGCTGACTAAAGCAGAGTGGGAAGCGGGTATCGAAAAGACGATCAGCATGCTCAAACAGCGGCGTTTATCCTTGACCGATGTAACGCCATATCTTTACCTATATGATCGGATCACGGGTAAGAAGGGTGAACGTGATATCAAGCATGTCTTTATCGATGAGATCCAAGACTATACGGCCTTTCAATTGGCGTATCTCAAAACCCAATTTCCGCGGGCTAAATTTACGATGCTCGGTGATTTGAATCAAGCAATCTTTACGAAGGAAAACAGTCATACACTTTTGAGCGAGCTAAGCACGATGTTTCCAAAAGAAAAGACAAAAGTCGTGCAGTTGACGACCTCATATCGTTCGACCCAACAGATCACGGACTTTACCAAGGAAGTCTTAGTCAACGGTGAAAAAGTGACGGCTTTTGAGCGTAACGGGAAGAAACCAACGATCATTGTTGACCAGGACAAAGATGCTTTAGTGAATGATGTTGTGGATATTTTAGCTAAAAATGATGCTGCGAAACAGACAACGGCGATCATCGGGAAGAGTTTGGAAGAATGTGAAGAACTTTTTAACTTGTTGCAAGCTAAAGGCGTCAAAACGACGCTGATCCGCACGGAAAATCAGCGTTTGGTCGCTGGAACTTTGATCGTGCCATCTTATTTAGCTAAAGGGCTCGAATTTGATGCAGTCATCATGTGGAATGCCGATCAAAAAAATTACCATGATGAGAGCGAACGTCAGCTGGTCTATACGATCTGTTCACGGGCAATGCATCAATTGGATATTTTAGCCATCAAAGAGTTATCCCCATTGTTTGCAACTGTGGATAAAAATTTATATCATTTGATCAAACGTTAAGCACAGTAAGCTGCCTCACTGAGGTGGCTTATTTTTTTGATCGCTACATTCGTCTTCACATATTTTACGAGACACATTATCAAATACGTGTGTAAAGCTGACAGCATCTAGCAGATAATAAAAAAATCACCACGATGCAAAAAATGCATCATGCTGATCCTTAGCTATTTATACGGCATGTTTCACACTCTATTGAAACGTGTTCGACAAAGCAGCACCTAGCAGATAATAAAAAATCAAGCAGAATGCAAAAAGCGCATTATGCTTGATTTCCCATTATCTGTACGGCACTACCCGCATTGTTTCACACTCTAGTTTAAGTTTGCGAGCTTTGCTTTTAAGAGAGGCTCGAGTTGATCGACGAGATACTGGTAAGCTTTCTTGGAATAATGTAGATCATCTTCTTGAAGTAGTTCTTTTGGATCTTTTGTCTTACAGTAATCAAACCAATCTAGGGCAGGGATCTCGAATTCCTTTGCGACAGTCAAAGTCTCTTTAGCATACTGCTCCATCTTGGAAAGTGGTCGCAGATTGGCGCGCGTTGGCCCCGCGATCCCCGGTGTGACCAAGAGACATTTATTAGGACTGATGCAGGTCAGCATATAAGCTAAATTGTTGTGGTAATTAGCCAAGAAGACTTCTTTGCTGGAAACATCATTGGTGCCAAAGAAGATCACTACGATATCGGGTACCTCATTTAAGACATCCTCACGTAGTCGTTTGCAGGCATTACGTGTTTGATCACCAGGTAAACCACGGTTGATGAATTCAACATCAGGGAATTTATCCTCTAAAAGTCGGGTAAAGATCGGACTTGAATGACCATCAACGACCCCTGCTGTTAAACTATCACCGAATAATACTACTTTAGTCATGTTTCCGCTTCCTTTATTGGTAAATTTATACAAAATCCGTGCTATAATTGTCTATTATAAGATAGAAAACGCTATACAAGGAAATAATACGCATGGAAAATCAAATAAATTACTATAAGATCTCACGTAAAGAGTGGAGTGGTTTTTATAAAGACCATATCGCTCCTTTGACTGAGGCTGAACTGCAAAAGATAAAATCGCTAAATGACCGTATTTCGACTGCAGATGTGGCCGATATTTACATGCCTTTGATCTATCTGCTCAAGATGTTTGTGACTACTCATCAAAAGCTCCAAGATGATCAGGCAAATTTTTTAGGGATACGTCCGCATAAAGTGCCCTTTATCTTGGGGATCGCGGGTTCGGTAGCTGTCGGTAAGAGTACGACGGCGCGTTTGTTGAAGACATTGCTCAGCGAAGTTTATCCCGATAAAAAAGTCGAATTGATCACGACTGATGGCTTTTTATATCCAAATAAGGTGTTAAAGAAAAAAGGCTTGATGAGTCGCAAGGGTTTTCCTGAGAGTTATGATATGGAACGATTGATCAGTTTCATCAATGATGTTAAGAATAATTTACCTACCAAGGCTCCCGTTTATTCACATGAGGTCTACGATATCATTCCCGGTGAATACGAAGAGATCGCTTCGCCAGATATCTTGTTGGTCGAAGGGATCAATGTTTTGCAGTTGCCAAGTAAACAGAAGATCTATGTGAGTGATTTCTTTGATTTTTCTATTTATGTCGATGCTAAGGAAGAAGACATCAAGCAGTGGTATTTGGAACGCTTCGGGATGCTGCTAGATACAGCATTTAAAGACCCTAAGAACTATTACTATCCTTATGCTTTGGGAGATCGCGAAGAAGCTTTTGAGATGGCGGCTAAAGTCTGGGATGAGATCGATCATCCTAATTTGCACGATTATATCTTACCGACTAGAAATCGTGCTGATTTGATCATCGTTAAAGGGAAAAATCATTTGATAAATGAGTTGCTGTTACGCAAATACTAGAGCAGGTTTATTCGGGTTCTAGCTAAAATTTAATTAAATTCATGAAAAATGTACGTGAAAAACGATTGACCCAGCTTAACTCAATGAGTACAATGTAAGATAATACATGCAAAAATTTTATGATGAGGTGAATATCTTGGCTAATGTTGACATGCAAGCTTTTGACAAGATCATTGTATTGGACTTTGGGAGCCAGTATAACCAATTGATCACTCGTCGGATCCGTGAATTCGGTATTTACTCCGAATTATTATCACACAAGATCACGGCTGAAGAGATCAAGCAAATGGCGCCTAAGGGAATTATTTTCTCTGGAGGTCCAAACAGTGTCTACGATGAGGGAGCATTTAAAGTCGATCCTGAGATCTTTAATTTAGGTATCCCCGTGTTGGGTATCTGCTACGGGATGCAATTGATGACACAAGAACTCGGTGGTAAAGTTGAAGCCGCTGATAATAAGGAATACGGTAAAGCAGAGATCACAGTGGCTGATGCTGATACAGTGATGTTCAAAGATCTACCTAAGGAACAAACTGTTTGGATGAGTCACGGCGACTTAGTTACAGAAGTTCCAGCTGGTTTTGAAGTTACCGCTACAAGTGCAAACTGCCCGATTTCAGCAATGGCTAACACAGCCAAGAATTTCTATGCTTTGCAATTCCACCCAGAAGTACGTAACAGTGAATACGGTAATGATATCTTACGTCACTTTGCGTTTGATGTTTGTGGTGCTCGTGATAACTGGTCAATGGAAGACTTTATCGACATGCAAATTGCTAAGATCAGAGAACAAGTCGGTGATCGTAAAGTCTTGCTTGGTCTTTCTGGTGGGGTCGATTCTTCGGTTGTTGGTGTCTTGTTACACAAAGCGATCGGTGACCAATTGACTTCGATCTTCGTTGATCATGGCTTGTTGCGTAAAGGCGAAGCTGAACAAGTTATGGAAAGCCTAGGTGGAAAATTTGGCTTAAATATCATTAAAGTTGATGCTAAAGAACGTTTTATGGATAAATTAGCTGGCGTTTCTGATCCAGAAAAGAAACGTAAGATCATCGGTAATGAATTTATCCGCGTCTTCGATGATGAAGCAACTAAACTCAAGGGTATCGATTTCTTGGCTCAAGGTACACTTTATACTGACGTGATCGAATCTGGGACAGATACAGCGCAAACGATCAAGTCACACCATAACGTTGGTGGTTTACCAGAAGATATGCAATTTGAATTGATCGAACCATTGAACACCTTATTCAAGGATGAAGTCCGTGAATTAGGTGAAAAATTAGGGATGCCACATGAACTCGTTTGGCGTCAACCATTCCCAGGCCCAGGTCTTGGGATCCGTGTTATCGGTGAGATAACGGAAGAAAAACTTCAGATCGTGCGTGACTCTGACCTTATCTTGCGTGAAGAAATCGCTAAGCACGGTTTAGATAAAGAAATTTGGCAATACTTTACAGTGTTACCAGGTATCCGTTCTGTTGGTGTTATGGGTGACGGCCGGACTTACGATTACACAGTCGGGATCCGTGCTGTGACTTCGATCGATGGTATGACAGCTGACTTTGCGAAGATCCCATGGGATGTCTTACAAGAGATCTCCGTGCGCATCGTAAATGAAGTAGCTCACGTTAACCGTGTAGTCTATGACATCACGTCTAAGCCACCGGCAACGATCGAATGGGAATAGAAGGGACTTTTGAACTAAAATAGCCCCCAAATTTTGAAGTACCTTATAATTGTTAGATATAGTTCTAATAATTATAAGGTGCTTTTCTTTTAAATACTGCATACTTGTATAATAAAAATACAGTGCGTAGAATGTAAATAAGAAAGTAAAAACACAATTTCGGTTGGTAGTCCGAATGTATTAATATATCAGTAACCTTCCTCCTAGGATGTCCATCTTTCTTAAAAGCAATTATTAGGAGGGATGCATTGTGATTAAAGGTGCACTGACAATTATTTTCGATTATCCGTTTTATAAAGCTATCTTTGAACGGACTGATGGTAGTGAGTATTATGTTGCTCAAGTAAATCTTGGAACATCAATGCCACATATGCCCCAAATTTTGAATATGGTAAATTTTAAATTTTCTAAACTAAAGTTTTACAAAACTAGTATTGAAAAACAAAAAGAATATCATGTCAATCCAAAATGAGCTCAAAGATTAGCTCATAAGGCTATAAAAAATTCTTCTATTGGAACTAAGGCACAACAAGATTTAAAGAGACAATTCGAAGAAAAGAAAGTAATGAAGAAAAAAGCGATTAAAGTTAGTAAAGAGTAAGAAACTGAAAGACGTTACTTGTTGAGACAAAAGAAAAAACATGCTAAACATCGTGGACACTAACAATGCATTGAAGAGTCTGAGAGAAATTAGTTTCTCATTCTAAATCGACCTAGGTGATTTCATAGCAGTGAGATTATCTAGGTCGATTTTAATTGTTATTATGGATAAGTGAGTCTCTCCTGCCAGCCCACTATTGAACAAATTTTCTGTGTAATTTTAACGGAATTATGCCTAAACTTCAAATGGCTATCCGATAAGGTTACTTTAGTGGCCCTTGAAACAACTCATGATGGCTCCACATTCTTATCAAGCGAATTCTGGGATTGCTTTTATGTGGTAAGTATATTACCAAAACATTAAATTTACCATCAGCAAGATGAAATTCATAATAGCCACTATAGTTTTCGTTACGAGTATTTAGTAGTGTGGTTTATAGACTAGAGGAACTGTCCAGGCATTTTGAGTTCTGTTAAAGCAGTAGCGAGTTCTTTTGAGATTTCTGGATGATTTTTCTTAATATTTTGGTAATAGGTCAAAAACTGTGGTTCAAAGATGACATTAAACATATTTAAACCTCTGAATCAAGAAATTTGATGGCTTCGTCAATGTCATCAAAAGAGACAGAATCATCTTTGATCAATTTTAGTTCTTTAGCCTTAGTGAGAATTACAGTTTTTTCGGTTTTCTCAGTAGGAATATCATCTGAAATTTCAAATGGTAGATGATTTTGGAGCACGAATTGACGCGCTGCGATATTAAAATAAGTGTTAAGAGTGATGCCTAAAGAGTCTAATTCTTTTGTTAACTCTTTTTTTAAATCATCATTAAGGTAAATCGTAGTTGGTGTAGTTGTCATAATGATCACTTTCCCTCTGTGCTTATGGTAGCACAAATTTAGATGAACACTACTATAGTGTCATCTAAATAAATACGGCACCTACCTAAAATTCAATGTTTTCACCCATGTCTCGATTTGGTGCTGATTATTCAACACAGCTCCTTGAGTTATAGTGACATTATAGTTATTTTTCCTTAGAGTACGTTCAATATTAGCTTGCGAGCGTTTATAACCACTGCCACCCGATGTAGCAAATGATGTGAGATTTTTACCGTTAAGATCTAGCTTGTCGATAGCAGTTGTGATCAAGCACGGTGGGATGCCCCACCAAATTGGATGACCAATGATGACATTATTGTAATTGGAAATATCGGGTAGGTCGTCATTGATCTCGACCCGACTATTATGTTGGTGCTGTTCGATCGATATTCTACTCTGGGGATCGTGCCAATCAAGATCAGCGCTAGTGTAGGGGTGTTTAGCATGGAGCTCAGCGATATCTGCATCTAATTTATTGGCGATAACTTGGGCAACATTTTTAGTAGTATAGTACCAGTGCTTCGGGCATAGTATCAACTTCCTTTCTGAGTTTAGTATAGTGAGGAAGTAGTAGGCTGTAAAATGCTTGTTATTCATGGAAATTAATACTTATAATGCATGATGCGATCGTTGTAAATCATCTCAATCGTTTTGCGACGATTTATGGAATCGTCGCAAAATAACCGCGACGATGCTATGATTACGGCGAGAGGAAATGGATAAGACATTTGATGAATGTTTGGCAGGTAAACAGGATCTAGAGTTTGTGATGTTAGAAAAAGAGTTGCAAGAAAAGTTGTTGACAGATATTTTAACACAAAACATTTTTTGACCAAAGTCGGTGCTGGTCGTGCAACAAAATATCGTAAATAACCTAGGAAATATTTCCAAGCCTTGGCCTGATATAGATCAAGGCTTTTTATTTAAAACAATAAATCTATATTACTATAGGTACAGTCTTTTTGTTGTATAAAATAATTTTTATAGAATAAACCAGCGATCGTTCGTGGAAAAAAGTTGTTTTGTTCCAAGAAAAGTTTTATAACAAAGCTGAGCAGGAAGTACAGGGGGAGCATATTCTAAAGATAGGGGAAAGAAATATGCTTTCAAAAAATAATACAGATCTATACGCAAATAAATTAGCACCTAAACGGCAAAAATTTGCGATCAAAAAATTTACGGTGGGAGTCGCATCTGTTTTAGTTGGAACAACTTTTGCTTTATATGCAGGAACTAACCACGTTGCAGCTGACCAAGTCGAACCCAATACAGCGCAAAGTGCAACTAAAGATACAGTTGAACAAAAGGATGAAACTAAAAAACAACCTGAGGCAGTGTCGACTAATGCTCCTGTAGCGCCTGAAACGAAAGTACCACAACAAGCACAGGCAGCTACACCTGAAAAAACAGTGCCAACTCAAACAGATTCGCCGGTGTTAGAACAACAGCCAACTACGCCACAAAAACAGCCAGTTCAACCTGAAGTGGTCCCGAGCCAAGATGCTAGTCATGTGTCAGACATGGCCCAGTTTCAAACGGCATTGAACGATAAAAATGTGGCCGAGATCGTTTTGGACAAGGATGTCACTAATGATACTGACAACTACGTCAACGTTGATAAACCTGGTGTAGCACGGGATGTGACCGTTTGGGGCTCTAAAGTCGATGAACGAAATACGACATTGAACTTAGGCGACCATTCGCTTTATTTTTATAATAAGACCACAACGCCTGACCATAAGTGGCAACTCAACTTTAAAAATGTCAACGTAGAGACAAATGATCCACATGGTTATGGGGTCGTTAGTTTCCAAAATAATGGGACTGATGCCACCGTCAACTTTGATAATGTTAAAGCTAGTGGTAACGGTGTGCTAGTCTATGCACCGAATGCGACCGTTAAATTGCATGATGTATCTGCAACACCGACTTATGTAGAAAGTTCACCGAGTGCCAATGTGACGGCGAATAATGTTGATTTGAGTGGAAATGTTACCTTAACAGCTGGGGTCAATAATACAAGTACACCTCAAAACGTATATGCTAATGGAAAAGTAAACGTAAAGAGTGGCGCTAATGTAGTTTTAACGACCAATAATGCCTATAGTAACGAGACCCAAAATCTTACAGCAGGGGCTTTGCATGTTGAAAAGAATGCTAAATTAAACGTTAAAGTCAATACAACTGCGCCTAATGTAGCAGTGCCAACGGGTGGTACTTGGGAAAGCCTAGTGGTAAACTCACGGGCTGTTGATGTAACAAATGGGAATGCTAAGGTCGATGGCGAATTGACGGTCGATCCGTTCACTAAAGAAAAACGTGGAACGAGTGTGGTAGCAGCTGTAGTTCTCAGTGCTCCTGCAACTACGCAAAATGATCTAGTCATTGGCCCAACTGGGAAATTAGTCGTCAATGCGACGCAAGCTCCCAATACACGTGGGGTCTATTTTGTAAATAATGACCATGCATTTGGCGTGCAACATGGTGGACAGGTACTCCTTAAAATGGGACATGGTGTCTCTAATGCAGTCTGGAATCCCGATAATTTAGTCTTAAGTGATGGGGCTAAGTTAGACGTTGAAACTTACCAAGACAATAATGGCGTAACGAATGTTGGAATCGATAGTACTGGTGATGGTGCCCACTCTGGGGTCATCACGTTAAATTGGGGCAGCAGTGATCGACCTAATAACTCCGGTGTAACGACTGGTAATGTTCATGGGAATCTGACGGTCAAGCCCAATACTCTCTTAAAAGTCGTGCGTAAAGTTGATGAAAATAGCCAGCAAGCAGCAACTCCATTGATTTCTTATGGTGGTGTTGGTGGAAACAACGGGACGAACTCGTTAAATGTCGATCACGGTTCGGTCGTTTTAGAAGATGCGTTGCAAAAGGATAGTTTACAAAAATCTAACCTGGGTTATTATTCCTATTTGGATGTGACGGACAACTATCATTCTCCCGTGTATCCACTCGGGATGGTCTCGATGTGGGGCGTTGGCTCAACAAACCGGGTCAATGTCGTAGCACCTAAGCTATTTAAGATGGTGCGGACAGGTAAACAAAAAGGGATGCTTTTCCGTTTGGAAGCAACGGACAATAAGATCACGATGGATGCTGCCGATGATCAAAGTGTGCCAGTTAAATACGGAACGATCGCCAATGTTAAATACAATAACGATAAAGTATCGCAAGCTAAGAATTATGAATGGAATGTCAAAAATTTGAAATCAGTCAACTGGTTAGGCGACTATTCCATGAATTACTTAAATGCTAGAAAAGAAGGGACGCCATTTGGTTTGTCACCTGATTCAAGTGTAAGTTTTGCCCAAGCTACGCCACAGGCTGCTAAAGATGATTTTAATAATTACTTTAACTGGTGGAGTGCAACTAATTTGGAGATGGGTAGTGACTTAAATGTCTTTCATCCGTTTTACCAACCACTAGCAGTCATGCAAAATACGACACAAAGTGAAAATGTTTTATATCAAGATAGAGTCCAACCAAGCAATGTGAAGTACACGTTACTTGATCCGACGGGTGAATTCAGTTGGGCAAAAGTTGATGCTACAGGGACACTAACAGTAGCACCAACTGTAACGACTGACGTAGGATTATATAATGTCCCAGTAGAGGTCAGCTTTACGAGTGGGCAAAAAGTCGTCGCCTATGCGCCAGTGACCGTGTTGAATAGTGATTCTAAGGCTGTCTTTAATGATCGAAATGTGCTGTTGGGTGAAGTGAAACCAGTCTTCACGCATAAGACGAGTGATAAGGATATCCTACCAGCTCCGATGCAGGCGTTGAATGGTCTGACTGTTTATACCAAAGATGAGAAAACTGGTCGGTATTTGCCAGTTACGACCTATGTTCCAAGTAAAAATGGGAATCTTGTTGATACACAAACTGGGGCTGGGTTGCCAGGTGTGAAAGTAACTTGGGCACAAGCACCAACGACAGTCGTGGCTAAAGATAGCGATAAGACTGAAACTGAGCCGATGATGGCTTTAGTCGATGTCCAAAATAAACAGGTAAGTTTCCCTAAAGTAGGACTTTTCCCAGATCTGGGTAATTTTCCAGTCCCAGTGACGATGTATGGTGCCAGTGCTAAACCAGATGTTCATGCAACAAGAATATTGGAGCAAAGCTTACCGCAAGCTGCTTCAGTACTTCAAATGCCAAATTTAACGGCTCAACACGAAGCTGAAGTAGCAAGTGTTGTTTGGAGTAAAAAGCCAGCTCTAGATCAGACGACTCCTAAAGCTACTGGTATGGTAAGTGTAAAATTTACGGATGGAACTGATTTGAACGTTCCGGTAAATGTAGCAGTTGATCCTAATATGGCTGATTTAAACACCCCTCTTGCACAGGTAGTGAAAACTGAATTGAACAAACTACCTGAAGCTAAAAGTGGGGTAGCGAATAGTGCTGATCTACCTGGAAATACTAAATACAACTGGAAGAGCCCAGTAGAAGTGACAACACCGGGTACTAAACAAGGTACAGTGGTAGTAACATACCCAGATGGCAGCCGAGATGAGTTACCAGTGCAGGTAAAAGTGGAAACAGATGCCGATCTGTACACACCAAAAGGTCAACAAGTGAAAACAGAAGTAGGTAAGACCCCAGATGCTAAAAAAGGAGTGTCAAATAGCCAAGAACTTCCAGTAGATACAAAATACAGCTGGAAGAATCCAGTAGATGTGACAAAACCTGGTACTAAACAAGGCACAGTGGAAGTGACCTATCCTGATGGCAGCAAAGATGAATTGCCAGTACAGGTAAAAGTGGGAACAGATGCCGATCTGTACACACCAAAAGGTCAACAAGTAGTGACAGAAGTAGGCAAGACGCCAGAGGCTAAGAGCGGAGTGGCGAATAGCGCTGATTTACCTACAAATACGCAATACAGCTGGAAAAATCCAGTAAATGTGACAACGCCAGGCGAAAAACAAGGTACAGTGGAAGTGACCTATCCTGATGGCAGCAAAGATGAATTGCCAGTACAGGTAAAGGTAGGAACGGATGCCGACCTGTACACACCAAAAGCTCAACCAGTAAATACCGAGTTGAATAAAGAACCAGAAGCTAAAAGTGGAGTGGCGAATAGTGCTGAGCTACCTGTAAATACGCAATACAATTGGAAGAATTCAGTAGAAGTGTCTACACTAGGTGAAAAACAAGGCAACGTAGTGGTAACGTATCCTGATGGCAGTCAAGACGAGTTACCTGTAAAAGTAACAGTCTTAGCTCCAGCTTCGGACAAAAAGCCAGTGAAGATGATGACCGATGCAGAAAAATATACTCCTCAAAGCCAAAAAGTAACAACAAAATTGGGTAATGTTCCAGCAGCCAAGAGCGGAGTAAAGAATAGTGTTGAGTTACCAGCAGATACTAAATATAGCTGGAAGAATCCAGTAGAAGCATCCACACCAGGCGAAAAACAAGGCACCGTAGTAGTAACATATCCGGATGGAAGTAAAGATGAACTGCCAGTACAGGTAAAAGTAGGAACAGATGCTGACTTATACACACCAAAAGGTCAACAAGTAAATACCGAGTTGAACAAGGAACCGGAAGCCAAAAGCGGAGTTTCCAATAGCCAAGAGCTACCAGTAGATACTAAATACGGTTGGAAGAATCCAGTAGAAGTATCTACGCCAGGTAAAAAACAAGGTACTGTAGTAGTAACGTATCCTGATGGTTCTAAGGAAGAACTTTCTGTACCAGTAACGGTTTTAGCTCCAACTTCTGACAAAGGACCAGTAAAAGTGGTAACCGATGCAGAAAAATATACCCCTCAAAGTCAAGCTGTGACGACGAAATTGGGTACGGTCCCAGTAGCCAAGAGTGGAGTAACGAACAGTGCCGACTTACCTTCCGATACTAAGTACAGCTGGAAGACACCAGTAGACGTGACAACGCCGGGTGCTAAACAAGGCACAGTGGAAATGATGTATCCGGATGGTAGCAAAGATGAGCTACAAGTCGAAGTAAAAGTGGGTACAGATGCCGACTTATACACGCCAAAAGTTCAACAAGTAAGAACAGAGCTGAACAAGCAACCAGAAGCAAAAGATAGTGTGGTCAATAGCGCTACTCTTCCAGCTAAAACACAATACAGTTGGAAGAGTCCAGTAGACGTGACAACGCTGGGTGAAAAACAAAGCACTGTAGTTGTAACTTACCCCGATGGCTCTAAAGATGAACTGCCTGTATCAGTATCAGTTTTAGCTCCAGTTTCTGATAAAGAAAACGAAACATCAACTGATGCAGATAAGTATCAACCGCAAGCACAGCAAGTGACAACTGTTTTAGGTAAGCTCCCAGCAGCCAAGAGTGGTGTAACAAATAGTGGAGATCTCCCAGCCAAAACGCAATATAGCTGGAAAACTCCAGTAGATGTGACGACACCAAATGAGACAAATGCCACCGTAGTAGTGACCTATCTAGATGGCTCCACAGATGAATTACCAGTAAAAGTTGTGGTGCTAAATCCTGTTAAAAAGCAGGTCAAAGCAACTACTGATGCAGATAAATATGCACCACGACCACAAGTGGTAACGACCGAGCTAGGTAAGGTCCCGGCTCCACAGGCAGGTGTAGCTAATAAAGATGAACTACCGGACAAAACTGATTATAGCTGGAAACTGCCTGTCGATGTCACGACTGTAGGCACAAAACATGCGACCGTAGTAGTGACATATCCTGACAAGAGCCAAGCTGAAGTTGGGGTCACAGTAAAAGTTCATGCTAAAACAAAGACTAAACAAGTGACACAACAAGTTTTGGCGGTAAAGGATAATGCTAAGCGAGGCCACGGATCTGTGGGTGGAACACATAAGCATTTGGCTAAACAAGCTTTGCCTCAAACAGGTGAAACTAATGCTGGAGCATATGAATTACTTGGAGCATTCATCACGTTATTAGCCGAAATTTTAGGGCTAGGAGCATTTGTTGAGAAACGTTCGCAAAAATAATTACTAAATAAAAATGAGTCTAGAAACTTGGAATCGGCCAAGTTCCTAGGCTCACTTTTTATCCGGTGATACCTTCACGTAAAGTTACGGGAAGGACATATTCTAGCGAGGTCTCTTCATTATTCATGCGTTGTTTCAAGACTTCAACTGCTGTTTTAGCAATGTCTTCGATCGGTTGTACGATAGTCGTTAAGCCCGGTAAAATGTTGCGGATCACCTGTGTACCATCGTAACCTACGAGTAGAAGGTCTTCTGGGATGCGTTTGCCTTGTTCTAAGGCTAGTTGCATGATCAAAGCAGCATCGATATCATTAGAGGCAAATACAGCATCTAAGTCGGGATGATCGTGGAACATTTGGGTAAAGATCTGCTTTTTTTCACTATAAGGGATATTAAAATCGACCATGATCGTGAGTGGGGTCAGACCGTACTTTTTCATCGTATCTTCATAAGCCAGACGCCGGCGTTTAGTTGGTGTTTCGAGCTCGATCGGTCCATTAGTGTGGATGATCTTTTTAGCACCGCGCTTGATCAAGCGGGTCGTTGCCAAGACCCCACCGTTATAGTTATCGGATTCGATCACGGGAATATCTTGATTCATATTACGATCGATCGCGACGACAGGTAGATGTTCATAATTGTACTCGGCGATCCCGCGATTGTGTGTCCCGACGATCAGACCATCAACTTGCTTTGTTAACAGCTGATTGAGGTAATGCGCTTCTTTTTTAGGATCGTTCATTGAGTTACCGATCAGAACTTTAAAACCTTCGTTATAGAGCCGTTTTTCAAGTTCCGCACTCAATTCACCGAAAAAAGGATTGGCTATCGTGGGAAAAAGTAGTCCGATGATCCGGGTTTGTTTTTTGTATAACTGACGTGCGACGACATTTGGCTGATAATTGAGTTCTTTCATTGCACTATAGACTCGTTCGATAGTTTCCCGACTCAAATAGCCACGGTTATTCAGGACGCGTGAAACAGTTGTTTTAGATACGTTGGCTAGTTTAGCCACATCTTCTAGTTTAGGTCGCAAAATTCATCACCTCTTCTAATCAATTTTAGCAAAATTTTAGCCGAAGAGTTAAAAAAGAGTGTTCAACAGTACTTGGACTGTTGAACACGTCTCACTAGATAGCTTATTATTCAAATGTGATCGCTTGACCGTCTAAGCGATAAACTTGTGTCAAACATTGAGCTTTTGCAGTGAGCCAAACCTGTGGCGCATTATCAAAGTAGAAACGCTCAGTAAAGACAGCTTCACCGTCATTGATGAAGATCTCAAGTGAACTAGTATCGATGAAGATCTGTAGTTTGAGCTCAGAATTAGGCTTGATCGAAGCATAGCGGGCATCACCATTTAGGAGTGTAAAAGTATGTGTCGCTTGATCAAAAGTGAGCTTGACTTGTTTATCTTGATCAGTAAAGGCGAGCTCGAATGCTTGATCTGTTGTAAGGATCAGATCGATCTCAGCTTGATGTTCATTTTCGCAGAGCAAAGTTTTTTCAGTTACCTGTTTGTTCCAAACAGAAATTTCAGCAGTCCGTAATTGAACTGCTTCTTTAACAGGACGCATATAGAGCTGGTCATCTTTTAGCTCTAATTCACGTGGTAAGGTCAAAGCACCCGCCCAACCATCAGCTTTTTCCGGAAATTCACTTTCCCACATATCCATCCAACCAAAAACTAGCCGTCGACCATCGGGAGCCAGTGTTGTTTGGGTCGCATAAAAATCATGACCGTGATCTAACTCAGTGAAACCGCCGTGTTCAAAGGTATTAGTGGAGTAGTCGAAATTCCCGACAAAATAACCTGTTTGGAATAAGTTGAGATATTTTTGGCCTTGTGCTTCGATCCCTTGGGGTGAAAGTAAGAGGATATCTTTACCAGCCAATTCAAAGAAATCAGGGCATTCCCACATAAAGCCTTCTGTGGTCAAACCGTTAGCTTTTGCGATCACACCTAAATATTGCCAATCTTTGAGATCATCAGAACGATAGGTGATCGCCCGTCCAACACCATCTTTTCCTTGGCTACCTAAGATCATGTAGTATTTGCCATCTTTTTCCCAAACTTTAGGATCACGGAAATGGTGGGTGTTATCCTCGGGAGCGCTTGCAATGATCGGATTATTTTCATATTTGGTAAAATTGATCCCATCTGTGCTGTAAGCTAGATTTTGATTTTGCCAGAAATGATCTGGATCACCATCATCATAATAATGATGACCAGTATAGATCAGATACAAGACGTCATCTTTGACGATCGCACTGCCAGAAAAGCAGCCATCTTCATCGGCTTTGGTGTCAGGGGCAAGCGCGATCGGAAGACTTTCCCAGTGCACGAGGTCTTTACTGCGGGCATGTCCCCAATGCATTGGACCCCAGTCAGCGGAGTAGGGATGGTATTGGTAAAAAATGTGATAATAGCCTTTGTAATAACAAAAACCATTTGGGTCATTGATCCAACCAGCTAGGGCACTGACATGATAACCTAAGCGATAGCGGTCGTTGTTTAATTTGATCATTTGTTTCATAAAAATTCTCCTTTAGTTATTTTTCTAGTGGCTGTCCGTTAACAAATTCGTTGTCTTTTTTGATGATAAAGAAACCGTAGATACCAGTGATCAAGACGATGAGGGCGATGATCTTAAATGTCATGCTGTAGCCCATCGAATCACGCAAGATCCCTAGTGGTGTTGATAAGATAATTTGCCCAACTTGAGCTGCGATCTGAAATCCGATCATATATAAAGTTGCCGATAATTTAGTATCAAAATGCAAGGTAAAGTAACGAAAGATCGAAAGAACAAAGAGTGGAACTTCGAGTGAGTGGAGCATTTTGACACCAGAGATCGCGATCGGATCAGTGATAAAACCGCAAAGACCGATACGCAAACACATGATGGCCGTTCCTAAAAGTAAAGTTTTTCGGACACCGATCTTTTTCATAAGGATCGGCACTAGACCAAGCATCAATGCTTCAATGAAAACTTGGATACTATTCAAAGTTCCGTATGTCTGTTGGCCTACTTCGGCAGAAGAAAAGAGGCTGGTGTAAAATTCAGGGAACATTTGCTGATCGAAAACGTTATAGAAAGTCCAAGAAAACATTACAAAAAAGATGATCTGCCAAAGGACAGGCAACTTGAGCAACCCAAACATATCCTTTAATTTAGGGGTAGAGTTATCTGATTTTAGCTCATCGATTGCTTTTAAAGCATCGCGTTCTTCTTTAGGTTTCCAAAACAGCAGGTCTAAAAGCAAGAAAAGCCCGATCAAGGAACCGCCGATGAAGTTGAGGTTTGGATCTTTGACAAAGATAAACCCGGCAATCAGCGCGGAAACAGCGTAACCAAATGAGCCCCATGCCCGTGATTGGCCATAAGCAAAACCAAAGACGCGCGAAAAACGTTCAGTAGTCGCTTCTAAGACCCCGACAGCTGAGAGGTAAGCTGCCGACAAGAAGAGTGCTCCGAGCCATGCACCTAGCATAAAGTGACTTTGAAGCAAGGGAGCATAAACAAAGATGAAAAATGGAGCGATCAAAGTTGCCAGAATAGCATTAAAGATCAATAAGTGCCGTTTGATGAATAATTTATCCTGGATCGTGCCATAGATGAACATTAGAACCAAGCTGGCGACTGAGTTGATCGAAAAGATAGTCCCAACTTCGCTACCTGAGAGGCCTAAACCATTTGACTTAGAAGTTAACCAAAGTTGGAAAAAGCTCCACCAGATGCCCCATGAAGCAAAGAATAAAAACATGGTGCTCGAACTTTGGAGATACGATGGATTTTTTAAATTACCGAGTTTATGTTGCCAATTCATTAAATTTCACCTTCCCAAATTAGAATCAAAAAAATGTCAACCGGTTGACATTTTTTGTGTTAGCGCTTTCTTTCTATAATTTAGTTATATCATTTATTTCCTCTTTGTGTCAACCGGTTAACATAAATTTAAAAAATAAATAGCCTGACCCTGAAGAAATAGCAAAGTCAGGCGTAATTTTAATGGGGAGTGGACGCCGTATATTCAGCCTGAGTGATCATCCAAAGGTTGGTATCGAGCATCCCAGCGGCTGAAGGTAAATAGTTTGGTAAAGTCCCGATACATTTCAGCCCGATCTTTTCAAGGACACGGGCACTTTGCGGATTAGATGTGAGCTGGTAAGCTTGGATGTATTTTAGGTCTAAGTGTTGAAAGGCTAGCTCTAGCAGTGCTTGGGCAGCTTCGGGAGCTAGGCCTTGGCCCCAAAATTTACGATTGAGAACATAGCCGATCTCAGCACCATGTGGGGTCAGATCCATTAAGCTGATCGTCCCAATAAATTTATTTGTTTGCCGATGAATGATCCCAAATCGACCTAAAGGAGCCACCATGAAGTGATCAGCGATAGCTTTTTGAGTGTCAGCTAAAGTTTGGTGTTGCTCAAAACTAACATATTCGATCACTTTAGGATCGCTCGCATATTCAAACATATCAGCGGCATCACTTAACTGAATTGGCCGAAGCGTCAGCCGACTGGTTTCAAGCGTTGCATATTTTGCTAAAGGTAGATTCAAAGATGTCATGTTAACTCCTCCCATCTTATTTGGCGGTCTTTAAAGTAATATTTACGGTCATGTTCATTTAGCGGACGCAATATCTTACAAGGATCGCCGACTGCAACTACATTGGCGGGGAGATCTTTAGTGACGACACTCCCAGCGCCGACTACCGTGTTATCACCGATCGTAATGCCGGGTAAAACGACGACTCCAGCTCCTAACCAGCAATTTTTTCCGATATGGATCGCTTGATTATGTTGGTAGCCTGCTTGTCTGAGTTCGGGTAAGATCGGGTGCCCGGCTGTTGCTAAAGTCACGTTGGGGCCAAACATTGTATGATCTCCAACATGGATATAAGTATCATCGACCACAGTTAAATTAAAATTAGCGTAGATATGATCACCAAAGTAACAATGTTTACCTCCAAAATTAGCATGAAAAGGTGGTTCGATATAGCAATTTGGTCCGATCTTGCCAAACATTTTTTGTAATAGTTCACGGCGCTTTTTTTGTTCACGGGGGCGCGTCTGATTGAAATCGTAGAGCAATTCTAGGCAGGCGGTTTGTTCGGCTACAATCGTCTCATCGGTAGGTAGATATAGTTCGCCGGTATGCAATTTTTCACGCATACCATCACTTCCTTTCAAAATAATTTTTATAAAGTATACGCTATCAAAAAGCGGAAAACAAGCATCTTAACTGTTATTTCTAAAATTTTAATTAATATTCTTGTTGTTTTTTAATTTATTGTGTGATAAACTTTGGCTTATCAAATTTAAGTGAGGCGAAAAAAGATGAGAACAATGGCTAAACGATCTCAAGCCAACAACAGCATTATTATTATTCGGATCATTTCTTAGGTGGTGCGGATAGTTTAGCTCGTCTGCATCACAGCTGGTGCAGACAGGAAGTCTCGATCTTTTAGGCGCGACAACTGTTTGACGAAAATGGTTGGCGCGCCTTTTTTGTAGCTTAAATTTCAAAGGAGGGTCGAAAATATCGAGTAGTTATGGTGCAGTAGATACATAAGTAAAGGGGACGATAGAAATGGAAACAAAATTACAGGAAACAGCAGTTGTTAGAAGTTCAGTCAAGACGGTGATCTTAGCTTCGATGATCGGGACAGCGGTCGAATTTTTTGATTTTTATGCTTACGGGACAGCTGCAGCTGCGTACTTTCCCAAGGTCTTTTTCCCACAGATGACACCACTATTGGCAACGGTCTTGAGTTTATTGACTTTTGGTGTCCCGCCCAGTCGGCTCATTTTTATTCGGGCATTTTGGCGATAGCTTGGGTCGCAAGAAGACCTTAGTATTATCGATGCTAGTCATGGGAGGTGCAACGATCGCGATCGGCTTTTTACCGGGTTATCACAGTGTTGGAGTTTGGGGTGCGTTACTCTTATGCGCTTGTCGTTTTGTCCAAGGGATCGGGCTTGGCGGTGAGTGGTCAGGGGCAGTTTTAGTAGCAACAGAAAACGCACCAGCTGATAAACGCGCTTTATACGGAGCATTCCCAGAAGTTGGTGCTCCACTGGGATTTTTCTTGTGTAATGGTTTATTTTTTGTACTTGAAAAATTATTGACGCCACAGCAGATGTTAGCTTTTGGCTGGCGCGTACCATTTTTAGTTTCTGCGGTATTGGTAGTGATCGGTTTATATGTACGTCATCATTTGCAAGAGACACCGTTATTCCAAATGGCACAAGAAAATGACACCACGACTAAGACGCCACTTAAGGAACTCTTTTCCTGCTATTGGAAAGATATCGTTAAAGGAACATTTATCATGGGTGGGACTTATGCGATGTTTTACACTTTGACGACTTGGTCTTTAGCATATGCGACGACAGCGTTGGGCTTTAGCCATTCGGAAATGTTGTTGTTTTTGATGGGAGCGATCGTTGAATTTGCAGTCTTGATCATGACGACTTCGATGTTAGCGGATAAAGTTGGACGTAAAAAGGTATTATTGACAGCTACAGTTGGCTTAGTTGGTTTTTCGTTAGTCTTCCCGTATTTTTTAAGTGGTCAACACAATGTTTTAGGGATGTTTCTCTTCTTAAATGTTGGCTTTGTCATCATGGGAACACTGTATGGCCCAGTTGGTGCGGTCTTACCAGAGCTTTTCCCGACCAAAGTTCGTTACTCAGGTGCGGGAATCACGTATAATTTAGCAGCGGTAGTAGGTGCTGCCGTAGCTCCATCAGTAACGACTTGGCTGATCGCACGTTTTGGTCTCCACGCAGCGGGATTATATATGTTCGTCCTAGCAGTAGCTTCAGTTATCGCTTGGTTGACAACTAAGGAAACTAAGGATGTGGATTATACTAAATAGAGTGTTTGCCTGCACGGGTAGCTCCGTATAAATAATGGTGTCCTACTTATGATGCGTATTTTGCGTCATAAGTAGGACACTGTTATTTTCTAGGAGTTGCTTTTTCTCACACGTTTTTGCAAAATAAGTCATTTGCGTGAAAAGAAAGTTATTTTCATGGTATTGTTACTTAAAAAGCGAAAGGAATACGATGGAGATGATGAACTTAGAGCAGCAATTGTCAAATTTAGCCAAAGAAGGTTGGGATAAGCGCAGTTTACGCTATTACCGGCGAAACTATTTCAAACAAGCTGCTAGCGCACCGATAGATTGTTGGCAAGAGATCCATGAAGTTGGGACCCCACTATATACTAAAATGTTGCAGCGCTCTTGGTTGCCAGCACGCTTGAAAATTCAGTTAGTGTTGAATCATTTGGGAACATATGTAGATGAACATAACTTTTTACAGCTTGCTCCAACAGCTAAATATCATATTTGGGCTGACCTCGCACCGTTAGCTGAATTTAATGTGCTTTTTAGAACTTTAGTCTTGCAATTATATGGAAAAGCACCTAAGAATAGCCGACCGTTAGTACAAGAAAATTCTGATTTTACTCGATGCTTAAATCTTTTCCGGGGTTATATCGATCGGCAAGCCATCAGTTATTTACGTCAAACATATCCGGTTTTGCCCAATGATTTTTGGCGTTTAGCCGTTTATGCCAAGCAATGTGGCGTGGAGCTGGATTTTGAAACGGGGGCAAATTATCACAATCGCCACTTAGCTGAACAAAGTGATTTTGTACCAGAAAATATGAAGGTACAACTAGCTAAAAACTCGAGCTATGGGTATTTTTCGCGTTTCAACGATGCACGAATGGTAGAATTTATCATCAATGTCGATACGTTGGAGTTTGTCAGTCAGTGGAATGTGATCAAGCAGGAAAAAACAGGAAAATTTTGTTCAGATCCTGAAAAATACACCGTTTCAGAATTGCGAGCATTGGCAGATACTGAATCTTTTAATTATGGGATCCCACATGGAAAAGGGCGTGTGCCGTGGCGCTATCGCTATTCACATGGCAATCTTGATGGTGTTAATCCGCTTGAATCTGATCTGCGGAAACGGGCGAAAAAGTTCTGGCATGCAGATGGTGATGCTAAAAAAGAGGCAAACGGTTACGGAGATCTAGTAAATAGTAATGGTATCGCTGACATTTTATGCTGGCAAAATGTTTCACGTGAAAACCGCTTAGCACTATATCGGAACTACACCAGTTGGTTATATCAGACAAAGCGCACATCTACAGGGATATTTCGCTATTATGCTTTACATAGTAGTGGAGAAAATATATAATTGGGGCGTAGGAGGGTGAAGCTGATGAATAATTCACAACTGTTGAAAGGAACGTTGGAAGGCTGTGTCTTATTAGTGATCAGCCAACAAGAAGTTTATGGCTATGAATTAGTTACCAAGCTACAGAATTTAGGCTTTTTTGATCTCAGTGCAGGGACGGTCTATCCTCTTTTACAAAAACTAGAAAGGCAAGGCTATTTAGAAAGTCAGTTACGTGCGTCAAATGAGGGACCAAAGCGAAAGTATTATCACTTAACTACTAGTGGCCAAATGCAGACCCAAAATTTTATTACTGATTGGCAACAACTTATAGCGACAGTGACAGCGGTCATCGAACAGACAGGGGAAAATATGGATGGAGCTATTGAGCGAACAAAATAACCATTTACGTGAAAAGTTAACGCCTGAGAATCGAAAATATTACGAAAAGCTTTTGTTATATTTACGGGCAAAAGGTAAAGACGAGGTAGTAACAGAAGAAATATTGTTAGAGATCTTGCAGGATATGCTCGAAGCGCAGGCGGAAGGGCAAACAGCACAACAATATTTTGGCACTGATCCTAAGATGGCAGCCGATGAACTACTAACTGAGATAAATGCTGATAAGCAAACGAACTTAAAAGAAAAGTTGAGTCTGAGTGTATTCATCTTTTGTTTGCTAACATTATTAGCATTTATGCATACCGAGATCGATCTTGTCGAATATGTTATTGAGATAGTCGGGATGGTCATTTTACTCAACATCATGCTTACTTTGCTGGGCAATGATGCTTTCAACCGTGTCCCGTGGCGTAGCTATTTGGGCACGGGTGTAGCATTCATGATCTATTTAGGGGTATTGCTATTGAGTGATCATTTTACGCCAAAAACTTTGATCTATCCCCTTGGCCCTACGATACTGTGGGGGATCGGGCTGTTATTTGTGATTTATCTAGGACTATATTTTAAGTGGCCTGATTACTTTCGTAGTGGGCTTTTCTATATTGTAGCTTTAGCTTTTGTGGCTACGTTGGTGCATTTACCGCTCACAAGTAACATTTTTCAAACACTTTGGGGCCAAGTGAGTTTAATGGTGGTGTTTGCACTGATCTTAACATTTAAAGCATTCAAATTTAAGAAATAAATTTTATCTAGGTGAAGTAGGCAAAGTCATAGAAAATACGTTGACTATTAGCTATATTTACAAAGAATTAGGTAAATAGATTGGCTAGCTTAGGTATCTTGATCGGCTGGCGAAGACACAAGAGATCTGATAAGTAGTCACTGAGTGTTGATACAACAAAAGAGGAGCTGAGACTCATAGAGTTTCAGCTCCTTTTTTGGCTAGTTATTTAATAAATAGTGGTAAAGATTACGATCGATGTCTTTATAAGGGCAAAAAATGATTTTTACTTCAGGATGTTTAGCATGAAAGCTTTCAGTGACATCGAGTGCGATCTGAGCAGCTAATGGGCTGGGGAAATTTTTATGTCCAGTCCCTAGACTGCAAAAAGCTATCGAGCGGAGGTTATTTTCTAGCGCTAATGTCAAAGTAGCCTCATAGCAAGCAGCTAGCTGTTGTTGGAGTTGTAAGGTCAGTTCGCCCGTAACTTTAGGTGCTAAGGCATGAATGATGTGTTGGGCTGGTAGATGGTGCCCAGCAGTGATCCGAGCTTGGCCAGGTTTTAGGTGCGTGTGTTGCATCACCAAAGCACATTCTTCGCGCAACCGACTCCCGGCTAGAACGTGGATCTCATTGTCCAAACAGATATGTTCTGGTTCAAAGCAGCCAAGCATTTGGTCTGAAGCAGAATTGACGATCGCATCGACTTTCAATCGTGTTAGATCACCTTTGGCCAAATATATTCCCGGTCTATATTCGGTTAGATCGCTGAGTTCAACGTAGCCGCGCTTTTGCCAGATGAGATCTAATAGTTGATCTTCTTGTTGTAAGTAATGTTTGGGTAAGTCTCCTGGCTGGCGTCTAGTCACAAGTTGACGCCAGTAGGCAAATTGGGCTGAGACATCAGTTGGAAAAGGCCCGGTTGGTGCAAGTTTAGTGATCAATTCGGGTAAGAGTTCGGTAATTTGCATAAAATATATTCGCTTCCGTTACAGATTGGCGGTCCTTTGTTGTTTCAAGCCGTCACTTCATTATAGAAAAATTTTTAAGAATTTTACAGTGGATAGGTCTGAGCTTTTTGAGAATAGATTTCTTGTATTAAGGTAAGAAAGTGATTCAAAGTGAGTTGACCTTGCATAAATAATGATCCCCTATGATGCAAAATGCAACACGCATCATAGGGGGATCATTATTTAATGGGAGTTGTGTTACCGTTGATGGACGGTTTTACCCTGATCGAAAAGTTACGCCAAAAAGGAAATATCGTTCCCGTCTTGATCTTGACGGCTAAAGACTCCCTAGCCAATCGGGTCAAGGGCTTAGATATCGGGGCGGACAATTATTTGGTGCGACCCTTTGAATTTGAAGAATTACTAGCGCGGATCCGGGCCTTGCTTCGGCGAAAAAAGCGGGAAGTTTTAAGTGATACGGTCCAGCTTAAGGATGTGACCATCAATATTGCTAAAAAACAGGTCAAAAGAGCTGAGAAAATTATCAAGCTGACCGCTTAAGCGGGGATCAGGCTACGTTATCGAAGAAGCGTGACTTTGGTTTTGCGCTAGCTACCTAAGACGGTTATACTAAGTTTTGGGGGGTGAAGTGATGATATTTGTAACTTCAGATACGCATTTTTTTGATGAACATTTGTTAGGGATCACGGATTTTGCGGTCCGTCCTTTTTTGTTAGCCTCAATGATGAATGAAGCGATCATTGAAAATTGGAATAAAGTGGTCGATCCAAGCGATACGGTCTATCATTTAGGTGATATCGCCGTGCATTTTATCCGGCCGGAAAGAAAGGCCCAGCAAGACGTTTATGATGTTTTAAAACGTTTGAATGGCAATTTAGTGTTGATCAAGGGAAATCACGATAATCGAGATTTATTTAAATATTTAGCCAAACACAATTATGAGGTCAACGGCAAGCCTAAGTTTACTTTCCATGACGTAGGTGCCTTGATCAAATACGATCACCGCCAATACTACCTGACACACTATCCACTGATGCTTGGTATCGCACCAAAGATCATCAACTTACACGGCCATATCCATCACTATGCCGTCAATGCTAAGGAAAATATCAATGTTGGAGTGGATTCACCAGAATTTGATTATCTAACAACTAAACCAGAATTTGGCCAGCCACTTTCAATGGCACAAGTTGAAGCGATCGTTGAAGCTAAAAAGGATGATTATTTAAAGAGACGATGAAAAAGATACTAAAAATATTATTAGGCCTCGTAGCGTGCTTGCTATTTAGCATGCAGACCGCCCAAGCTAAAGAAAATATCCCGACGCTTTTTGTTCACGGTTGGGGCAGTAGTTACCGCGCTGAGGAGCACATGGTCAAGGCAGCTGTCAAAGCTAAAGTGACTAATACCATTGTGCACATTGATGTCGATATTTACGGGCAGGCCCACTTAGTTGGGAATTTACCTAAAAATGCCAAGGATCCATTGGTCGAGATCAATTTTGAAAATAACAAGAATGTCAATGCGATGATGGAAGCGCAATATTTAAAAGCAGCCGTTGAGCTTTTACAGACTAAGTATAAATTTAAAAAGCTAAACTTTGTCGGACATTCGATGGGTAATTCGGCGATCTTATTTTATTTGCGCGATAACGCTGGTGATCCTAATTTACCCAAATTAAATAAGCAAGTAGCCTTAGCCGCTTTTCCTAACGGGTTAGTCGACCAAATGCCTGCTGATGTGACGCTTGATCAAGCGGGCAGACCCAATGTCACAGCGGGGGATTTTGAGAATTTTTTAGTTTTACGTGAGACCTATCCAGCAGGGGCAAAGGTGTTGAATATTTATGGTGATGTCTTGGATGGAAGTGAGTCTGATGGACCAGTACCAGTCAAGTCGGCACAAACCTTGCGCTATTTAGTCAGTCCACGCGCTAAAAGTTATCAAGAAAAAGAGATCCGTGGTAAAATGGGGCAACACAGTAAGTTGCACAATAATTCACAAGTTGATCGCGCTTTGATCAAGTTTCTATGGGGGAAATAATAAATGGAAAATTATATGTTTGATTTTGATGGAACTTTGGCTGATTCGGGGGAGACTGCGGTTTTAGCGACTCAAGCGACATTTAAAGATTTTGGGCTCCCTTTGCCAAGTAGTGACCAGATCCGAGGCTACATGGGGATCCCGATCGAAAAGTCATTTCCACTGATGGGAGCTAAGACTGATCTACCAGCGATGTTTACCGGCTTTCGGGAGCATTATCAGGCACTGGAAGCTAGTCAGGTCAAGTTATATCCGGGGATCAAAGAAGTGTTAGCTAAGTTGAAAGAGAATGGTAAAAAGATCTATGCGGTCTCTAGTAAGCACAGTGAAGCACTACGCCGCAATTTAGAGCTTTTGCAGATCGCTACCTACTTCGATGATCTAGTCGGATCAGACCAAGTAGAAAATTATAAACCCGCTCCAGATGGGATCGATGTCTTGTTGGAGCGCTATGGACTTGATCCAGAGCAATCAGTCATGATCGGGGATGCGATCTATGACATCCAAATGGGACATGCAGCAGGAGTCAAAACGGCGGGCGTTCACTGGGGAGCCTTTGATTGGGAGGCTGTCTTGGAACAAAAGCCAACTTTTGCGCTCACAGAAGTCCAACAACTGGGTGAGATCTAAAAATATTAAAAAGCCTTCCGCTTCATTTAGAGAAGTTGGAAGGCTTTTTAAGTGATCATTTAATAATACGATCGTTTCAGCCTATTTGGTCTCATTTGCTAACTTTGGCACGGTCGGGATCATCACTGGTTCATTAAAAGCGATCAGTGAAAAGCAAGGTGCTTAGGTAGCCAAGTTCTCAATGAAACTTTTACTTGGGGCGACCTTAGCATCTGTCTTGACGGGAACGATCGTCGGGCTGTATTTTTAAAGTATGAAAGGACGTGGTGATTTTGACGAAAAAAATTATCTTGGATTGTGATCCAGGACATGATGATGCTTTAGCATTATTGTTAGCAGTAGCTTCTCCAGAAATTGAATTGAAAGCGGTGACAACATCGGCTGAGAATCAGACACCCGAAAAGACTTTGAATAATGCAATGCGGACTTTACAATTATTAGGGCAAACCCAGATCCCCGTGGCTGGTGGCAACCAGACGCCACTAGTCAAAGAATTGGAAACAGCAGGCAATGTTCATGGTGAATCCGGTCTGGATGGGGCTGAGCTACCGACACCGACATTTGAAGTTCAGCCAATGACCGCGATCGAATTGATGGCGAAAGTTTTACGGGAAAGTGATGAAAAGGTGACTTTAGTGGTAACGGGTCCGATGATCAATGCTGCCTTATTCTTGCGCGTCTATCCTGATCTGGCTAAGGAAAAATTAGCGCAGATCGTCTTTATGGGTGGCGCCATGGGACTTGGTAATTGGACACCATCAGTCGAGTTTAATATTTTTGTTGATCCTGAAGCCGCCAAGATCGTATTAAATGCGGGGATCCCATTGGTGATGGCACCGTTAAATGTGACTCATCAAGCACAGATCTTAGAAGATGAGATCAAACAAGTAGGACAGATCGATAATGAAGTAGCCAAAGCCTTTCATGGTTTATTGGAGTTCTTTGGAATTTACCATAAAGATCCTAAATGGGGCTTTGATGGCGCTCCTTTACATGATCCATGTACGATCGCTTGGTTGATCGATGAGACGTTGTTTGAAACTAAGAAAATGAACGTGGATGTTGAAACAACGGGTGAATTGACTCGCGGTGAGACGGTTTGTGATTACTATGAGTTGACGGGTAAAGAAAAGAATACGGAAGTCATGTTAGGGATCGATCGGCCAAGATTTATCCAACTTATCATGGATTCATTGCGCTCATTTGGGTGAGTAAATCAGGTGGTGAAGTTAAAGACACCACCTTTTTTGCGCACTGTAATGAAGTCGTGCTCCGAATTGCAACTCCTAGGAAATAACAATATCTCATCCACGAGGCAAAAAGCGCCTCCTGACTGAGATACCGTTATTTCTACGGAGTTTACCGCAATTCTTTACACTGTAATGGTATAATTGAGCTAATGACATTAACGGAGGAGATTTATTTTGGCAACTAAGCGGGAACAAGAAATTTTAGCACTGATCAAGCAAGATTCCTTGATCACGCAGGCACAATTGGCTGAAAAAACCGGAACGACGCGCTCAAATATCGGATCGCATATCTCTAACTTGATCAAAGAAGGCTTGATCGTTGGTCGGGGTTATGTCTTTCCAGCGGAAAATGAAGTAACTGTGATCGGAGCTGTCAATTTAGACGTATTGGGGGCTGCCAAAGCCCAAGTAAGTACTACAGGATCGACTCCGGGCCGAGTATATTCATTTATCGGAGGGATGGGCTGTAATATTGCTACGAACTTGGATAATCTAGGGCTCAAGACAAAGTTGATCACGGTGTATGGAAATGATACTAACGGTGATCTGTTCCAAGCTGAAGCCCAAAATAATGAGTTAGACCTAAGTGATGCTTTGCGGGTCGAACGTCCGACGGCTACGTATGTGTATTTAAATGATGTCGATGGTCGCCGGATAAATTGCAGTCATGGGGCTGTGAACGTGTCTGTGTCTATGTCGATGGTCTAGGGATCTATTATCAAATACCGACGGCAGCTAAATTTGTCGCCTACCATAAGGCAAAATTAGTCAACACAAACGGTGCTGGCGCAGCGATCATGGCGACTAGTGTCTACGCTAAATTGCAGGCCAAAGATCTTGACCAAACACTAGCTTTGATGCAAAGCGCCGATGCACTTACAGCTCAAGTCATTGAGGCTGTGACACCTAAATTAAGTGAGATCATTGCAGAGTAGAAGATATATGGGAGAGTTGGATCAAGGCTACTAGTGAAGGGCTTGGGTCCGCTGAAGCTTACACATTGGATCTGGTTGAAGGATATATGGAAATAATTGAGGGCGAGAGTTTAGTTGATGATAAACCAACTATCACTAAAGTTACTATTTCAAATGGTCAATTTGAACAAATCAATACTGTTTTAGATAGGTTAGAGATAGATAAATTTCAAGAATACTATATCTTTCCTGGGGTATGTGATGGTACACAATGGTCATTTACTGCTTATTTAGCTAGTGGCAAAATCCTAAAGACAAGTGGGAGTAACGCTTGGCCAGAAGGTTTTGAAGAATTTATTCGTTTATTTGAAACCGTCAGGGGAGATAAAGAACTTTGTGAAGAAGATGATTGAAATATATTTTATGTTGCTTCATAAGGTAGTGGCATATTGATGAGAACACAAAATAATATATGGGGGAATATTTATGGATGGATCGATCGAAAAAAGCTCAATTACAAAATCGAAAAAAACTGCAAAAAGTGTCCTTTCAGATGCAGGGTCATCACCAGATAATATGGAATTTGTGGATAAAAAGTGGGTATGACAGATCTAGTTTCATTGAGCAAAAGTATTCCAACCGTTACGGTAGATAATGAAAAAACACTGACAGATTTTCTATACGATGATGGGGGATATTAAATGGAGCCGTGCTCTGTGTTAGCATACAGCGGTAATAATAGTGGGGAGAACGTTCTGCAAAAATGAGGATCCAACTGCTAAGATATGCCTAAAACTAATTGAGATCAAAGAATTAGTCCAAAAGTATCATTATGTGTTAGTTGATAGCGCTTTAGTGTAGAATATAGATAGATGTAATAGAAGGTAGGAATTTTGTTATGGATATTAAACTGATCGCGATCGATATTGATGGGACTTTGGTCAATTCTAAAGGGAAGCTAACGCCCAAAGTCAAAGAAACCATCAAGCAAGCTACTGCTCAAGGGATCAAAGTCGTTATTTGCACAGGACGTCCGTTAGCAGGAGTGACTGATTTCTTGGCCCAGCTAGATCTAGCGGACCAAGATGACCAATATGTAGTTTGTTTTGGTGGGGCAGTCGTTGAGACCACGAGTGGTAAGCTGATCTTCCAAAAAGGGATCAGCTACGACGATTTTGTCGATTTAGAAGCGATCGCTCGCAAATTAAATTTGCATTTCCAGGCGATCAACACCGATCGGATCTATACGTGTAATAAGGATATTGGCTATTACACACTCTACGAAGCAAACTTGGTGTCGATGCCGGTCTCATATCGGACGCCCGAAGAAATGCGCGAGATCCCGCTTGTTAAAGCTATGTATATCGAAGATGCTGAAATTCTTGACCCTGCGATCGCCAAGCAGGAATATTTTGAACCTGTCAAAGATCGCTTAGACTTGATGAAGACAGCACAATTTTATTACGAAGCCTATGCAAAAGGCGTCAATAAGGGTAATGCACTTGTTAAATTGTGTGAGATCCTTGATTTGACGGCGGATAATGTGATGGCGATCGGGGATGAGGAAAATGATATCTCAATGCTCAAATTTGCAGGTACAGGTGTTGCAATGGGGAATGCGATCCCAGCGGTCAAAGAAGTTGCCACACACCATACCGTGGATAACGACCATGATGGAGTAGCCCAAGCGATCATGGAATTAGCACTGAAAAAATAACGATAAATAGAGGACTTAGACCTATGCTGAACGGTGTAGGTCTATTTTTGTTGTGCAAATTATAAAAAACATCGGATATTAGTGAGTCTTAGTGTTGAAATTCTATTTGAAAATGATGCGTTTTAAGTAAGAAAGAAATAAATTGTTGAGCAATTGGAGGACACCATGCAAAGAAAATACAAGTTAGTTGTTATCGTGATCCTTAGTTTATTTTTGATAGGAGGAGCTAGTATGGCAATCATCAAGTGAGTAGAACATTTGCGGATCGAAAAGCAAAAGCGTCAAAAAGCCGAGTCGATCAAGGAAAGTAAAAAAGAAGTCAAAGACCAAGCCGAAGCCAGACAGAAGATAGCATTGTGGGTCGTACAGCATTATGAAGGAGCGGAACCTATCAAAACAATTGAGGTGGGAAAGATAAAGACACATGGAATATTGGGGGCCGGCGGAAGTAGTGTATCTATTGTTATAAATTCAAAGAAGAAAAATATGATTGAGGGTATAGGAGTTAATGAGCAAGGGAATCCAACAAGTGCAGGATTCTCTTTTTTTAAAGGCTTAGCAAGTGTGTTACCAAAATATGATATTTACGTTTGGATCGCCAAACCAACGCAAGAGATCCAAGATATTTGTGATAACCACGGGATCGCTGATGTCAATGGGGGCAATATTTTGACAGGGAATAATGCTGAAGATTCATTTAGAAAGATCATTTGGGCATTGCAACAAATGGCAAGTTGAAAGAGGTGAGCTAAATGGAAGTCTTAAAAGAGATCGTCAATTTTGTCTTGAATTTAGGTGGTCCTGTGTTTGTGCCACTTATCATGTTGATCATTGCGCTAGTCGCAGGTCTGTCGTTTAAGAAATCATTTATTGCAGCGATCACCTTGGGCGTGGACTTTTCGGGGATGAATCTAGTTGTTAACTATATGCAAGAGATCATTGCACCAGCTGGAAAGGCGATGTCTAAAGCGCTAGGAGTGACTCTAAATGCAGTTGATGCCGGGTGGACCGGTGTGGCAGCGATCACGTGGTCATATAAAGTAGCTTTTCTCTTTTTCCCGTTGTTATTAGCGATCAATTTTGTGATGTTGACCTTCAACTGGACTAAAACGCTCAATGTTAATATGTGGAATGTTTAGAACAAGATTTTTACCTATGTTATCGTGTATTACTTTACCAATAATATGTTTTTAGGCTTTATTGTCGCTTCGATCCAGATCATCTTTGAACTCAAAATCGGTGATGCTTGGCAACGCCACATTGAAGATATGACAGGGATGGAAGGAGTAACGGTCCCGCATTTCATTACGTTATTTGCCGTTATCCTTAATCCGATAAATAAATTATTAGATTACATTCTGATCTTCAACAAGCCATTTGACTCAGAAGCGATCCAAAAAAGATCAGGATCTTCGGGGAAAATAAAGTTATGGGCTTTATCATCGGGATCTTGTTAGGTTTTGGTGCTGGGTATGGATTATCAAAATCATTGATGCTAGCGATCCAAGCTGCAACTGCGATGACACTATTCCCAGTGATCTCTAAATTATTCATGGAGGCTTTGAACCCGATCGCAGATGCTATGAGTAATTTTATTAAAAAACATTTCAAAGATCGCCAAGTTTACATTGGTTTAGATTGGCCAATCTTAGCCGGACGCAGTGAATTTTGGGTGACTGTTATCGTTTTAGTGCCAGTTGAACTACTCTTTGCGATCATCTTGCCAAATAATAATATCCTATCTTAATATGGTTATTTTAGGGACTCTTACTTACTATATTAACTTGATATATATTCAAAGTATATCTAGTATTACGTTATATTTTCCAACTTAATTTAAAGATTTATATATGTTATAATAAAAAAAGTTCTGTTTTTACGGAATTTTTTTAGGAGGATTACTGTGTCATTTGATTATTCTAAATTATGGTCTTTAGTGAGAAAAGAAGGCATAAATAAAACGCAATTGAGAGATAGTATAGGAATAAGTAATGATTGTTTATCAAAACTAAGTAAGAATGAAAGGGTTAGCATGAATACGTTAGCAAAGTTATGTAAGAAATTTAATTGTGATATTGGAGATATAGTGGAATATATAAATGAAGAAGATTAGAGGAATTTTTATATGAACAAATTGAGATTAGCCACTGCTTTTAGCGGCATAGGTGCTATTGAACACGCAATCGAACGTTTAAATATCCCTTATGAAATTGTTTTTGCTTCTGATAATGGGGAAATTGAATTAGATATGTCAGAAGAAGAAATTAAAAAAAATATTGTCGGTATGACACAAGTTGAAAAGAAAGAATATATTGATCAGTTATATCTAAATAGTAGGAAGACAAATTATGTAGAGAAATCTTATTTTGCTAATTATGAAATTAGTAAAGATAAATTTTTTCAAGATGTAAGATTTATTGATGGATACGAATTTAGAGGAACTGTAGATCTGTTTGTGGGCGGAAGTCCCTGTCAAAGTTTTTCAATGGTAGGAAAAAGGGGGGGATTTGATGACACTCGAGGAACGTTATTTTATGAGTATGCTCGACTAGTTAAGGAAATACAGCCAAAAGCTTTCATTTATGAAAATGTTAGGGGACTATTGAGCCATGATAATGGGAATACTTGGGAAATAATGAAAAATGTTTTTAGCGATTTAGGATATGATTGGTCCTACAAAGTAATGAATTCTAGGCACTACGGTGTTCCTCAGAATAGGGAAAGAATTTATGTTGTAGGGATAAAAAAAGATATAGCACATAAAAAATTTGAATTTCCTGAGCCTGTAGAATTGAAAAAGACAATGAAAGACTATTTGGAAAGTAATGTAGCAGAAAAGTATTACCTAGGTAAAAAAGGTATAGAGTTTGTAATAAATCATAAAAATCTCATGAAGCGATATACACAAATAAATGGTGATGTAGCGTTATGTGAGACAAAAAATCAACAATTTAATTGGCATGGAGATTTTCGTTTCGAACCTTTTGAGTCTATTGATTCAGAAGATGGAAAAGAAATTGCTGAAAAATATTATTTATCAGATAAGTTAGTTAACTACGTTATGTCTTCTGGAACAAAAGGATTTTATTCTAAACCTGAAATTGATTTAGATGTTGCAAGACCATTGTTATCTACAATGATGAAGATGCACAGGGCAGGAGTAGATAATTATGTAACTACTGCAGGAAGAATTAGGAAGTTGACACCTAGGGAATGTTTAAGATTGATGGGATTTAGTGATACTTTTAAAATTGAAGTATCTGATACACAAATTTATAAGCAAGCAGGAAACTCTATAGTTGTTGATGTCCTTATGCGTATCTTAATAAATTTAATAGATACAAGGGTATGGGATAATTCAACAGAGCAAATTGCATTATTGTAAAATTAGGAGTATGAAAACAGATGGTTGAAATATATAGTAAGCTAATAAATATACCTAGTAGTTTTGTTTTAAAAAATCACAAGTTAAAATCTGATACGGGGTCAGGAGAAGCAAAAATCTATATAGGATCTACTAGTGATGTGGAGTTATATAATTTTTTTGATAATTTCGATGATAGTAATAAATATATTATTGATATTGGAAATTTAAAAAAATATTTTGAAGAGTCACTTGTAGAATATACTACTGAGAAGTATAAGTGTACGGATACGTATAAAAATATCCAAGATAATATACAGTTTATAAAAGATATTCAAAAGAATTATAACTATGTGGCAATAAATTTGAAGAAATATGAGGATAGTACACGGGTATATTTTAAATTTGAGGATAAGAAAATAGGAGATGGATTACGGAATTTATTATTTCCAAGAGTTTCACACATTGAGTTTAGAAAAGATAAAAATCAATTCAAAATGATTTTTAAATATATTAGTGGTGGGACTGAATCGGATGATCAGAGCTATACCGAATATACTAGTAAATTAATAAAGGCAAAAAATATTATTCTCCATGGTGCTCCAGGAACAGGAAAAACATACTTAGCTAATAGAATAGCTATGGAATTAACAGGACTATCAAAAGATAAACTAAGAAATAGCGATCAATATGAATTTGTTCAATTTCATCCTAACTATGATTACACGGATTTTGTTGAAGGATTACGTCCAGTTTTGAATAGTAAAAGTAAAGATGACGATGAGAATAATGATGGCAACGATAAAGGTGAAATATCGTTTGAAAGGGTTGACGGATCGTTTAAGCACTTTTGTAAGGCTGCCATAAAGAATCCATCTAAAAACTATGTATTTGTGATTGATGAAATAAATCGTGGAGAAATCTCTAAGATTTTTGGTGAGTTGTTCATGATTATTGATCCAGGCTACCGTGGTAAGAAAGAATATGCGGTTTCAACTCAGTATTCTAACATCAATGGTAATAAAAAATTCTATATTCCAAATAATGTTTATGTGATCGGAACAATGAATGATATTGATCGCTCAGTTGATAGTTTTGACTTTGCAATGCGACGGCGTTTTCGTTTTATCGAAATTACAGCAGAAGAAGCAATGACAATGTGGAATGGCAACTTAGCTGCTGATGAGATTTCCAAGGCGACTGAACGTTTAAAAGCTCTGAATGAGGAAATATCAAGAATCGATGAATTAAATGAAAACTATCATGTAGGCCCAAGCTATTTCTTGAAATTAAAAGAAATCGATTATGACTATAAAGTTTTATGGACGGACTATCTAAAACCGTTACTAGAGGAATATCTTCGTGGCTCGCTAGATGCAGAAGAATCTTTAAAACGACTTTGGTTCGCATACAATGGTGAAGGTACAGAAGATGAAGATAAGGGATAATACCTATTACCCAAAGCATGAATTTAATAAAAGTTATCCATTACTTTCAGAAAAACTACTTGATCGGACGCTAGCAGATTTAGCTGAAAAAGAGGATATTCTTGTCTTTCCAACTGATTTGTCAAAAATTAAAGATTTAGATGATGATAACAAGATAGTTGAGGGTATAAATGACAGTGTCCACTTTAAAAATATTGTTGGCTTTATTGGACAAGGCTCTGAAAATTTAGTTATTCAGTCACGTTTTTCAGAGCAAAACAGTGATTATTTTTTTAACTATTTGCTTCAAAGGGTTTTGAATATCAATATTGTTGATTTGGAAACAGACATTTCATTTGATCAATACTTTTATCAACTATTGATATATGTATTTCCTAAATATTTAAATTCTGCAATGCGGAAAGGGGTGTATAAAGAGTATCGTAAGTTTGAGTATAATGACAGCAATGTAAGAGGTGTACTAGATATAGCTAGACATGTCCGCGTCAATATCCCTTTTAGAGGAAATATTGCTTATTCCACCCGAGAATTTACTTTTGATAACGACCTTATGGAACTGATTAGGCATACGATTGAATTTATCAAGTTATCCGAAAATAATTCGAAAAATATCTTGCGTAGTTCTAAAATGACCCAAAAGAATGTAGCTGCGGTAATTGAAGCCACACCTAGGTATCAAATCAATAATCGCAGAAAGATCATCAATGCTAATAAAGTAGCTCCTGTACGACATGCTTATTATACTGAGTATCGGATACTGCAGAGAATTTGCTTAATGATCTTGACGGGGCAAAAACATGGTCTTAATAGTAATGGAAATAAGGTAAAGGGAATATTATTTGATGTGTCATGGTTATGGGAAGAGTATGTTAATTTATTGTTGGGTGATGATTTTAAGCATCCACAAAATAAAACAAAAGAAAACGGGATATTTCTATACAGTGAAATGTATAAAAGACATAGAAATCTTCGAGTTTATCCTGATTTTTATAATGCTGCAACCATAATTGATACTAAATATAAGCAACTTGATAGTAGTATCAAGCGTGAAGATCGTTACCAAATTATTTCGTATCTGCACATTTTAAACTGTAAGAATGCGGGAGTTTTTTATCCTACAAAAGAGGTTGGTGGTTTGGATAAAATCGGTAATTTATCTGGTTTAGGTGGAACTATTTTTAAGTATGGGCTAAGTATTCCACAAGAAGTAGCTGATTTTTCTGAATTTTCTGAGGAAATGCTGAAAAGTGAACAAGATGTAATGACCAATTTGGTAGCGAAACTTAATAACGCATAATAAGGGATTTATATCATATCTTCGAAAGTGTACATCAAAAAATACGAGTATCTGTAATTTTTATTTATAACTACAGATACTCGTATTTTATTTAAAAGTTAAGTGTAATTATTTGTTCTTAAGCATTTCGCGGAACATTTCATTTTCTACCTTAGAATAGTTATTGGACCAAATTGAGGTGTTTTTTCCAGCATCTTGAGGATTGTTACGAGAGCTTTCAAGAGTATTTTTTACTAAACTTGAGCCAACCGTATCCCACATTGTGAATGGATTGATTTTCCATGAAAGTTTTTTATTGTTTTCTTCAATTAAGACACGAAATGCACCAAATACGGGTAATATATATCCCGCTGATACTCGGTAGTCCGTATCATTTTCTAAAAAGAGTGTTTGGAGAGGTTTTCCGTTGCTTTTCTGTTTTTCAACGCCACGTAAACCACCAAATTTACCAGTTGGATTATATTCTAAATATTTAGTTCTAAATTCTAATTCGATTTTATCGTATAATTGTACTAGATCAGGCAAGATTTTAGCTAAACTATCATAATAGCCAGTTTTATTATCCAAATCTTTTTTGATATCTTTGAACACCATTGCTTTACCAGAATAAGCTTGAGTTGGAGTGGTATTGGCATTTGGAAACTTATATATATTATAAGCAAATAATAGTTTTAGAAGCTCAATTATTGGTAAGCGTTCCTTAGAATTATCTTTAATAGCAATGTCGTTTGAATAAGGCTCATTTTTAATGGCTTCTTTGATAAAATCAAACTTATCATCTAATTCGTATAAAGCAATATCTGAAACAGAAGCAGAGGTGTTTCGAGCATCGGCAATACGTGAAACAAATAATTCTTTACCAACGATAATTTCTAGCTTAACAAATTTGTCAATAGTTTCAGGTAGCTCGTTTCGATTGTCTATTATTGCAGTATAAGTATGTCCCCCATCTAGAATACCAAATTTTGTGGGATCATCACCTAAATCTAAAACTACAGTGTTATTATTTGAATTAAATTTGAAGCTTTTAGCAACGATAACAATTCCACGATTATTGATATCAAAATCTGTTTCAGGTGCTTTGACGGCAGCTATAAGTGATTTGGCGACTGCTGTGTTCATTTTAGGCTTTCTAGGGTTAACATCTAATGGTAACCCACTAGGTAGGTCTTTGAAGTTGACATAAGTAAAATAAGTTGTGACATTTTTTTGCGAGGGAGAGTTGATTGTTCTAACAGATTCAACTTTAAAATTAATTTTTGATACCATGAGCGGTACCTCCTTTCTATATTATGAAATTATGATATCAACAAAAAAACGTATATAAAATGAACCAAGGTTCTAAATGTGATATAATATCAACTATGACAATAAGAAAAGAAGAAAATCGAAATAAAGATGTTGGACAAGTTTTACAAAAATACCGTCTAAGATTAACTGATATTCCGAAGTCTAGACAGGCATTTATTGATGATCGAAGTAGAAAATTTTTTGATAATACTGAATGGATAAGTGAAAAGACACTTGGTAACTATGAAACTGGAAAAAATATACCGACGTTACTTAATCTAAAAAAATTATCAATGGCTTTAGAAGTTGATATTGAGGAACTACTTACAGAAATTGTAAGATTATTGTAAAATGGATTGTCAATGAATTTTTAAAGTATTAATATGAAATATTGTTAAAGGAAAAGATAGCTTGAAAAAATCTAGATATTTTTAATAGGGATAACATATAAGATAAGGGCAGATATCTCCACACAGTGGTAGCTATCCGCCCTATTTGTGCTCTATCTAAAAGGATAATTCCCGTAAATGATGCCACGCAACGCATTTGCATTGAGATCTTTGGTGAGAAGCCACCATCTTGGCATCATTATGGTGACTGGTTCAAATTCACAGGCTTTGATGTGTTGCATGACATTGACGCGAAGTGAAACAAAAAATGAATTTGGGACCGTCTTCTGTTTTTTAGCAATACTATCTAGCGTGGGTGGAACTGGTCTTCGAAGCTCTCGCCACTTCTTATCTACGTGATACTCAAGGATAGCTGAAGCATAGGAAAGTGATTCTGTTAGATCCATTTTCTCAGTTCGGATGACTAGTTTTTGAATGTCTAAAACAAAAAAATCATAGCCTTCTTTGTCGTTAGCGACTGCAAAAGCTGGAAAATGGAGCATGACCTTAGGTTTTAGTGCCATATATATTTCCCCCTTTTATTTTATATTTAAGTAAATAGATTTACTTGGGACTTCACTGTAGCACTTTTGGTAAGTAAAAGGGGGATAATTAGTAATTTGTTATAATTTCTAGACTTTGGGCACAATAATGTATTTAAGGAAGTCTAAAATGTTTAAAAAATAATAAAAACCAGACTCAATACTATTTAAATTATTAAATATAAAAATACAGGAAGTTGATATAATTGAAATGTGTAATTTTAAGGAGAAAAATATTGAAGAAGATAAGACTATTTATAAAAAATGATGCTATGTTGCAGATAGATGAAAAGTGGGGAAGATATTTACAGGGATGGATGATGGAAAATATAGAACCTAATATTGCTGAAATACTACACGAAAAACATATCAGACCATATTCATTGTCTGTAATAAAGGAAAAAATTCTCATATATTCGAATTTAATTTTTTAAGTGAAGATTTAGATCACAGTATATCTCCTATTTTTGATGATATAAAGATAATTAATTTAAACGATAAACAATTTTTTATAGAAAAAGTTGAAACAAATACTTTATCTACTGCCGAATTAGCAACAAGCTTTTATAAAGAGGATTCCACGAAAGAATTTGAAATTTTTTTCAAGACACCTACGAGTTTTAAATCAAATGGAGAAAATATTTTTTTGCCAAATATGCATTATATATTCCAAAATTTAATGAGTAGATACAGTGAAGTATTTGAAGGAACACCTTTAGTAGAAAAGGAATTATTAAAAGAAGTTTGTAAGAATACAAAAATAGTTAGTTATAAAGTTCAATCGAGCTACTACCCTATCCATAGAGTATACATTCCTGGATTTATCGGAAAAATAAAGATTCGTTGTACTGGTGCACAAACCTTAGCAAATTATATTGGAATGTTATTAAGATTTGCAGAGTATTCAGGAATTGGTGTAAAAACGACAATGGGGATGGGGGCAGTAAAAGTCAGAAAGGTTTATAAGAATGGATAAAAAGCAAATTGCTCTTTTTTATGGAGCAGTATTACATGATATAGGAAAAGCTGTTCAAAGAAAGGATAATTTACAAATAAAACATCCAATTATAGGAGCAAATTATCTAAAACAATTTGATGTATCAAAAGATATTTTAGAGCAAGTTAGGTATCATCATGTTTCATCATATGAAAGTTCAAAAAAAGATGGAATAGAATCTGCGGGTTTAAGTAAAGATAGTTTAGCATATATTACCTATATAGCTGATAACATTAGTAGTGCTACAGACAGGAAACGGAATGATATTAGTGATACTAGAAATAATTATGGAAAATTTTATAGTAATATTGAGCTAGAGGATATATTTAATCGTTTTGGAAATGTACATTCTGAGCGACATATGTTGCCACAGATGTTAGATTTGAAGATAAAAAATATTTTTCCACAAGAGTCGAGGGTAGCACGTAACTTTTCGAAGGGAGAATATGCAGTTATTGTAGATAAAATAACTGAAAATTTATCAAAACTAGAATTTTCTGAAGAATATATGCAGAGTGTTCTTCATTTGTTAGAAGCTACGATGAGTTATATTCCAAGTTCGACTGACAGTAAGTAAGTTATTGATATATCTTTATATGATCATCTTAAATTAACTGCTGCTTTTGCAGGAGCGATTCAACAATATTTACAAGAAAATAGTATTACTGACTATGAAGAAGCATTGCTTAAGAGAGAAAAAAATTTCGTGAAAAAGAAAGTATTTTTATTGGTGGCGTTCGATATCTCTGGGGTGAATGACTTTATCTACACTATTACAAGTGAGGGTGCTTATAAACAGTTGCGAAGTAGGGCGTTCTATGTTTCGATTATTAACGAATGGCTTAGTGATACTTTGTTAGATCGTTGTAACCTGACTAGGGCTAATTTACTCTTTTCATCAATGGGAAAGACATACTTTCTTTTAGCTAATACTTGTGAAAATAAAGAAGTAATTTCAAATCTTGAAAAGGCGTTTAATGAATTTTTAGCGAAAACATATTCTCTAAAGTTACAGGTACATTTTGGAATGAGCGAAGTGTCTGCAAATGACTTGCAAAATAATAATATGCAAGATAAATATAGTGGGATGTTTGAAAATATTGAACAACAAATTAAAAATAAAAAATTATCTAAAGGGTCTGGGAAAATATTGCGGATGTTAAATTCTGAGGTTCCTTTAGATGGACGAGAGTGTAGTGTCTGTCACAGCATTTCTAACCTCGAAAGAGATACCAGTAAATGTTACTTCTGTATGAAATTAGAAAAATTCTCAAATGCGATCCAACAAGAAGAAAATTTTGTAGTAAATGGACAAGATGGTGGTCTTCCTTTGGGATTTGATAAATATCTTCATGCTCTTAGTAATGATGGAATACTTACGTCAAACGATATTACATATACGAAAAACAAATTCAATATAGGATCACAGCCAAAAACATATTTATGGATTCCTGATTATAGTGATTTAGAAAAAAATGAATTTAACTTGTATGTTGAACGCAATTGGACTGACAGAGGCATAAAACGATTAGGTGCATTGATTTGTGGGATCGATGATCTTAAATGGGCTATGTTAGCAGGATTTTCAGAACAAAATGGGGGAATGTTTATGTCTTTAAGTAGGAGTTCTACTTTAATGCGAAGACTAAATATGTTTTTACAAGTATATTTAAATAGTTTTGCCAAAGAAATGAAATTAAAGGGAACTTTCATTCATTCTAATGGAGGAGAGATATTTATTTTGGGAGCATGGGATTCATTATTGGATTTTGCCATGGAAATAAATAAAAAATTTGCTGAATGGACAGGAAAGAAAATGTCAGTTTCGATGGGGTTAGGGATTTTTTCGAAAAAAATTCCAATAAATGTTATTTCAGAGAAAACTAAATTGTTGTATCAGGTGGCTAAAAATAATGATGGAGATTCTATCTGCTTATTTGATCAGAATATTTGCTATAACCTTGAAGATTTTACTGAAAATGTATATGGTGAGAAATTTTCAGAAGTAAAAGAATTCTTTGATAATACGAATGAAAAAGGGAGCAGTTTTATCTATACATTGATTGACTTACTCAGAAATAGCACGAACAAACTTTCTTTTGCAAGATTAGTTTACTGTTTAGCAAAGGTTGAAGAGAGAATAACAGATAAGACGGCATTTAAAAAATTTTCAGATAAGATAGTTGAATGGTTCAATGATCCAATGGAAGCTATGAATTTAGAATTAGCATTAATGATATATGTTTATAAAAATAGAAGGGAAAATAGCCGTGGAAAATAGGGAAAAGCTAGTTAAACCAGTCATAAAATTTAAAAATAGCACATATGTGGATGAAGCAAAGATCGTAATTAGCGAATTAAAAAAAGTTAACTTTAGAGTAAGTGGAGATACTTTAACCACTTCACAGTTGAGAAATTTGTTAAGCTTTACGAGCTCTATTTACGATGAAGCGAGAAATCAAGGTATTGAATCAGTATTAGATCGAATTGCATATTTAAGAGTACAGTTTATTTATCAAAGTGGGAGAAATGCTGCAGTTAGGAAATTAGTTGATCTAACACAAATAGATACAATAATTCGTGTTATTCAACAAAATAAGGATGAAAAATACTTAATGAGATTATGCCACTACATGGAAGCATTAGTTGCGTTTTTTAAATATTATGGTGGCAAGGAGTAAATATTATGAGCAATTATGCAAAATTAAAACTATCAGGTGTTATTGAAATTAAGAGTGGATTACACATTGGAGGAGGAAATGAATTTTCAGCAATTGGTGCTATTGCTTCTCCTGTTGTTAAAGATCCACTGACGAATTTACCGATTATTCCGGGATCATCTTTGAAGGGGAAAATGCGGTTTCTATTATCAAAAGTGTATAATGATCGTGTTTCGATGAGTTCGACACCTAATAATGATAATTATAGAATAACTAGACTTTTTGGCGCTACAAGTGTTGAAGGCAAGGATAATATAATTAGAGCTAGATTGTTATTCAGAGATTCGGAATTTATTAATACTGAAGAACTAAAAGAAAAGGGAGTTCGGTCCTATACAGAGGTAAAATTTGAAAATACTATCAATCGATTTACAGCTGTTGCAAATCCAAGACAAATTGAACGAGTTATCAAGGGAAGCAAATTTTCATTTGAATTGATTTATGAAGTAGATAAAGTTGGTGAAGTAGTAGATGACTTTAAGACGATTTTTGATGGCTTGAAGCTACTAGAGATGGATTATTTAGGTGGCAGTGGTAGTCGTGGATATGGTAAAGTCGCATTTAGAGACTTAAATATTAATAATGTTTTTGGAGAATATAATACTGACGAACTAGTAAAACTTTTAGAAGGATATGGGATTTAATGAAATATAAAATCTATAAATTTAATTTTAAAAGTGCACATTTTGGTAATGGAATTTTAGCAAGCAGTGAACCAACTTTTACAGCTGATCGTTTATATAGTGCTTTGTTTCTTGAAGCCATGAAGTTACATCGAGAAAAAGAGTTTTTAGAATTAACCAAGGAAAATAAATTTAGGATGAGTGATTCTTTTCCGTATATGGGAGAACCTTATTTACCCCTTCCCTTAGAAATTCCTTTGGGTATTCTTGAGCAATCAAACTTAAAAAAGAAATATCAAGATCAGGAGTTGCTCAAACAGGTAGAGTATCTTCCCATATCACTATGGAAAAAATTTTGGTCAGGTGATTTGACGGTAGATGAGTTAATAAATTATCAAAGCGATTTATTTACAACAGAAACATTTGTTAAAAAAGGAAAAGATCCATTTAATATTGGAGTAAATTATTACGGTAAAACAACTCTTTATATTATAGCGACTGAGAGTGAGTTATTGGATACATTGCTGATCAGCTTGCAATATAGCGGATTAGGTGGAAAAAGAAGTAGCGGACATGGAGCTTTTAAACTTGAGAAGATGGATTTACCAGCATTTTTTAAAAATAAGTTGAAGTTTTCGGGGAGAAAATCACTATTACTGACTACAAGCTTACCTAGAGATGAAGAACTAGATGAAGCTTTGGTAGATTCAAAGTATTCATTGGTGAGAAGAAGTGGATATGTTTACAGTGAATCTGCTAAAAAAATGCTAAGGAAAAAGATATTGTACAAGCTTAAAGCAGGATCGGTATTTAGTTATACATATCAAGGGGGAATTTATGATATAAGACCACAGTATTTTGAACATCCTGTCTGGAGTTATAGTAAAGCATTATTTTATCAAATTTAAGGAGCTATTATGAGAAATAAGTATATATTGACATTAATGACGCTTGCTCCGGTCTCTATAGGTAATGGAAATACATATTCTTCTAAAGAATATATATTGGAAGATGGATACTACTATTTCCCAGAAATGAGCAAACTATACAGTACTTTGTGTAATAAGTATCCTGAAAAAGTAAAGCGTTTTGAGAATTTTCTTGGTGAGCCAAATAATAAAAAGAAGACTAGATTGACTGAATTTCTAGTGAAAGAAAATATCGTTGAAAGAGATTTTAATGGATATAAAATAAAGGCAACTGGATATGAGACTGATCGAAGAAATGGAAATCTAAATGAGATCAAGCAATTTACTAAGGATGCATATGGTGTAGCTTATATTCCAGGAAGCTCATTAAAAGGGGCCTTACGGACAGTTTTAGAAAACGAGCATTTTAAGTCAAAAACAATTATTTGGGGTGCAAAAAATAATAGGGAATTTTTTGATATTTTCCATAATATTCGGGTTGGTGATAGTGATGGAATTTCATCGGATCGGTTGACACTTGTTCAAAAATGGGATTATTCTTACCAGAAAAATTGTGTAAAGAAATTAATGGTTCATAGAGAAGCAATTAAACCAATGACAACTGTTAAATTTGAAATTGATACTATAGGGAGTGAGGCAGCTGAATTAGTTGAATTGCTTGAGCTATACTCTAAGCAACATCAGAAACGCTACAGAGATAAATATTTGAATTTAATTCCAGATAAAAGTCTTATCCAAAAAGATTTACGTACAACTTTGTATTTAGGTGCAGGAAGTGGCTTTTGGTCTAAAGTCGATATGGAAAGAGTAAATTTAGATAAAATTGGACCTAGACGTGGAAAAATGAAGATGAAAGGAAGAGGAGCCTTTAAATTGACAAAGTATTACAATAAAGCATCACACGGTGAAAAAGAGTATGGATTAATAAATAACAGGCAAAATTTATATGAGATGGGAAAATGTATTTTTTCGATCGAGAAAGTTGAATAAGTACTAAATGCGCAATATAGTATACGTTGAAAATCGGCAGGTAGTTACTGTCAAAAAGTATAGTCTTAGATTTTTTAATATGGTAACCAAAGAGGAACGGTTTATTCCGTTTGAAGATATTGACTATCTCATTTTTGATACAGGGAGTAGTTTATTTTCTGAAAAATTAGTTGAGAAATGTATTGAGAATAGGATATCATTACTGTTTATGGATCGTAAGCATACTCCAGTTGCAGCGTATGAATCAATATATGGTCAAGAAAATAGATTAAATACATTAAAAAAATAATTTAAAGCTACTAGTCGTTTTAAAAGGCGCATATGGAGAAAAATAGTAATTGCAAAGATTCAAAATCAAGCAATTTGTATTGAGCAAAATTGCAATGATGAAGAAACTCCTTATTTATTACGAGATGTTAGTCAGAAAGTAACTGAAGGTGACGGTAAAAACTATGGATCGTATGCAGCAAGAAAGTATTTTCCGATTTTATTTGGAAAGAATTTTAAACGTGGAAGATATTCTGATATTGTAAATGCTGGGCTAAATTATGGATATGCGATTCTGAGATCAGTTATCAGAAATGAATTGATCATGCATTCATTGGAACCAAGTTTTGGCATTCATCACGTTTCGGTCAATAATCCTTATAACTTATCGGATGATTTGATTGAGCCCTTTCGTCCTTTTGTTGACAGTTTGGTATTTGAAAATATTTATGATAAGGGGACAAATGAATTGGACAAGAAAATGTTAGTAGGCGTTTTGATGGAACGCTGCGTTATTGACGGAAAAGTTTATCGTTTGGGTGATGCGATTCGAAAAACTGTGGAATCTTATTTGAGGTGTCTAAATACCAATGCGATATCTGATATTCTGTTACCACAGATGATAGAAGGTGGACGGTGATGATGTTACTTTTGTGTTTTGGCCTGCCAAGAGATAGTAGGGAAGAGAGAAAACAAGCAGCTGAATATCGTAAACGACTGGTAGAATTGGGATTTTCCATGAAACAGTATAGTTTGTATGAGCGTGAAGTTAGATATAAAAGTACGAGGAACCGATTGATTGAAATCTTGAAATCAGAGTTGCCAGATAGTGGTAAAATTACGCTGTATTTACTACCGGATGAAATTAATAATAACCAAGTGACCATTTTGGGAAATAATGTTAGTATTAATTATACTGACAAAGAACCTAAAGTTATTGTATTATGAATTTGACCTCGGTATGGTCTGTGGGAGTTCCGCTCCTTACAATATGAGGTGAGTTTGAGGACAAGAATTATTTGTTGAATGTGCATGTTGGTGCTGATTTTTATGTATAGTATTTAAAACCTATCTCCGACATAAGGAGACGAAAACCTTCTTAGCCTTCACGTTACCTTTTACTACTACAATTTAAAACCTAGCTCCAATGTAAGGAACCCTAAACTAATCTTTATGTGGAAAACATATTGAAAAAATTATTGAGAGAAGATGTATTATTGAAACAGAAGATATTGAAAATATTCCTTTGCCTAGTTACAGCAATGCTATCCGTATATTATGACTGGGGAATTTATGCTTTTTTTGTACTTATTGGGGCGGTGGCTCTTATTTTTAGTTTTCTAGATGATGGCTCGTTTTTTGAGGATTAGAGTTATCTGACGACCAACAATACTAGCGCTATCTGTGATTGGATAGCGTTTTTTTATGGTGTTTAAAATTATACAACAATAACAAATAGATGATAAAATATAGATATAAGTCAATAATTTTTTAGGTATTTTCACTACTGAGGGGGTGCTCATATGCAGGGATGGAAAGAAGTGTTATTAGCATTTGGAGTGACACTCAGTATAGGTTCATTTATGGAATAGTGCTGTTGCTAAATTCAGGTAGAAAAATCGATAAGAGCCAACAAGAGATCCGCCAAGAAAAAGTCACGCAAGCTCAATCGGCGCGAAACAGTGAATCTAGGTCAGATGCAAAGAGCACCACAATAGAAGTGCCGGAATATGAGACAGAAAGTATTGATGAAGGTAGAGTAGCTAGTAGCGAGAGTATTGAAATCTCAGAATATGAGACACCTAATATTGAAAATGAGATCCCGGAAAATGGTTTTGATCATCAAGAAAGTCCAAGGCATAATCATGATTGGTGGTTATACCCGGAATATTGGCGAGTTCAAGGTGCTAGAAAACTAAATGAAAATGAGAGAGCGTATATATGTATGTCGTGTAATAAGCTAAAAATTGTAGATATTACACTTTCAGTAGCTGAACCACATGAGCATATGTACTCTAGTGATGGTTGTTATATTTGTGGTGAAAAAGCTAACGGGAGATGATCTAGATGGATCAATGGAAAACAGCAGTACTTAGTTTTTTGATAGTGGTATCAACTGGGATAGCTATAACCATGTTGCTTTTGATCAATTCTGAAGGTAGAGCAAATCGTACTCAAAACGAACAAACTATTGTAACTACAAAGCAAAGTAGCTCTAGTAGAGAAAGTGCCAAAACTACTGAAATTATTATAAATGAGCCCGACAATGGTGAGATATCTGGAACTGTGGAAGAGTCCCAAGATAATACTAAAAATATCTCCGAGCCTATACAACAGATCAAAGGAATGGAAAATCCAGTTTGGTTTGATGAGTGTGTGGCAAATGGACACGATGCTTTTATTGTGGGTGCAGTTCATGGGCATACGACAACTTTTGTTTGTAATGATTGTGAAAACAATGAAATGATAGTCAACGAAGAAACTTATCCTTGCCTAATGGAAGAAAGTCTCAGGTTGGAAGGGGCAGGATATGAATTGGTAGGTAAACAACATGGGATATTATATGAATTTCCCGGGTTTATTCAATGTATAAATGATCAGCATCAAACACGTGGAATTACTAATGAATCAACGGGAAATCTAATGATTTGTGATACTTGTAAAAACTATTATATTTTTACTAAGGACTCAGGAAAATAAGAGGCGAATAATGCGAAAGTTATGTACTCCGTTTGGAAAATTTTGGTTGACAGCTGATGATAGTCTAGTTGATTTTACGTTAGTTGATGTGACTAAAACTGCTATTGCAGATATGCAAAAACAAGATTTAGCCTATAACTTGGAAAAAGCGTATATTTTAGTGCCACATTTACCAGAAAATTTTATTGAGCTAACATTGCAACTTTGTGCTAATTTTGAAGTTTGTTCTCAAGAACCAATAGATGTTGTTAGTGATGAGTATTTCTGTGGTGAAATGTGGGCAAGAAAAAATTATGTCTTCGCAGCTGCAGTGAGAGTGGATAATGGTGAACTTGATGAATATGGAACTGCATCAGAAATTGAACTTCCGAGTTATTATAAAGTACCAGCTAAATTTCGTGATAAATTAAGCTTTAAGTTAGCATATAAGCAGTTAGATGATTTTTTAACAGTAGAGAAAAGTAAGTTTTGCGACTTATCACTTGATTTTGCAATGAATATGACAAATTAGAGCATGACTAGGAGATGCCTTCATGAATGGATGGAAAGAAGTATTAAGTATTTTTGCAGTGACGATCAGTGTTGGATTGCTCATTGGGATGCTACTTTTGATCAATTCAACTAAAAAGATCGACAAGAGCCAACAAGAGATCCGCCAAGAAAAAGTTACGCAAGCCCAATCGGAACGAAGCAGTGAATCTAGATCAAAGGCATCAAGCACCACAGTAGAAGTGCCAGAAGCTGAGACGACTTATGATACGACCGAAGAAGTAGCGCCAGCCGTAGAGAATACAGGTGAATATGAGATCGTTGGTGATCCGATCGATTATACCGATGCACCAGGACCACAAGCGCCAGCGTGGTACTATGAGTGTGATGCCAAAAACCATCGGACGCAGTATATTGAGCGTATTCAATCAGACAAATCAACGGATGAAAGACCAGTCTATTGTGGTTCATTTATCTGTCATACAGACCATTTTTATCAAGATTTTGAGAATTTATTCTATATCTCCCCAGAAAAAGAAGCATATATTTCTTCACTGCAAGAATCTTATCGGCAAAGTAGTAGCGATTAAGGTTGTCCCATTTTTGAGAGGCAATTGGACAAACCTGTGTTACCCATACAACATATGTATGATATTAAATAAGGTATACAGAAAATCTCGTTTTCTGTACACCTTATAATTTTATCTCAATGAACGACGATAACCAGCTGCTTGCGCCTCGGCTTCAGTGTTGAAATAGACCGCATTTTCTGAGTTCATACGGTAGCCCCGTTGCCCGGGAACATGATAGATCATGCTTCGAGAATTACCGACGATCGTTCCTTGTGCATTAGCATCAGCGGTGTTCATATCGCCATTGTTAACCGGTGCATTCCCAGCTTGGCTATTGTTGTCGTTATTGTTAGCTTGTGCTTGTTCAGCTTGAGCCTGAGCAGCGGCACTTTCACTAGCTCGACTTGCTTCTTCTTGCGCGATACGTTCACTTTCGGCTTCCTCACTCTCGGATTCGGCAATACTTTCTGACTCTTCACGTTCACTTTCAGCTTCTTCGCTAGCAGCCTTTTCGCTTTCTTCTTTAGCAATGCTTTCTGAACGTGCTTCAGCTTCTGAACTATCTTCGCTACCACTAGAGCAAGCTGTCAAAAATGAAAATGATAGAAAAATAATTGCGATAACACTCAATAAAGAGTGCTTTTTAGACGTTTTCTCCATAATGACATACCCCTTAGATTTATTTTTAAATATAATTTAATTTCACTAAAATGGTAGGGGTTTCACAAAAGGAGATCGCTGTATAAAACCGCTAATTTAGTGTGATCGTACTAAAAAAGAGCACGCTAGAAAAACGTGCTCTTATCGGCTATCTGTAGGCTTTACGGTAACCAGCTGCTTGGGCTTCAGCTTCGGTGTTGAAATAGACCGCATTGGATGAATTCATACGGTAGCCTCGTTGGCCCGGAACGTGATAGATTATGCTATTGGCATTGCCCACGATCACACCTTGTGCATTGGCATCTGCGGTATTCATGTCACCGTTATTGACGGGGTGACCGCCTCCATTTGAGGCAGCAGGCTCTACAGTAGAGCTTTGATCAGCTGCAGTTTGTGCAGCAGCGACGCTTTCTGACTCAGCTTGTGCCTGTACTTTAGCACTTTCGCTAGCTCGACTGGCTTCTTCTTTTGCTACGCGTTCACTTTCTGCTCGGGCTAAACTTTCTGATGAAGCTTGTGCTTGAGCAATGCTTTCGGATGCTGCTTTGTTACTTTCAGCTTCTTCACTGTTTTTCTTTTCACTAGCAGCTTTTTTCTCTCTCGCTTTGCGTTTAGATTCAGCTTTAGCAGACGAGGCGATACTTTCGGAACGCTTTTTAGCTTCATCTGCTTTCTTTTTGGAACTCAAACTAGCCTGTGCTTCTGAACTATCAGCTTCTGTTTTAGTGGTTGGCGCAAAGGCTCCACATAAGATAAAGGCTAACACCGCAACGATGATGCTAGCTTTAGCGTGGCGTTTTTTTTTGGCTTGAATTTCCAAAAATAAATACTACTGATGAGAGCGCATAAAAAGATAAATGCAAATAAACTACTCACTATCAAAACTCATTTATATGAAAAATAATAAAGCTTAATTTTATATTAAATCGTACGCAATACGCAACCACTTGCAAGCAGTGGGCGTAGATCTTGTCTATTTGTTGTACTACAACAGTCGTGTCTTAAGTGGACAACAAAAAAGAATACAGAAGGAAGAGTCTTTTTTTCGCCGAAAAATCCATATCTAAAAGCAAGTGAGTGGGGCTGGCTGATCGATGCTTTGCCAAAGGGTCGATCTGAGGATGGAGTAGAAATCTAGGGAGCGCCTACGCAAAGAATCACTTTATTGGTACCAAGACTGGATAAAACGGCAAAAATAAAATTTGCGCAACGCACCAATTCTAAAAAAAGTTTTGGTGCTTTTTGCGTATTTTATAAATAGAGCGTTCAAATCATTGACAAGCTAAAAACTTATGCATATTATAAGGGGGATCAAACGGATGCCTAATATGAAAATACCGCTATTTCACTGCAATCTTACGCCGATCGTAGCCGAACTTTTAGCGCTAAGATCGGTTGTAAGTAACCATCCAATGGATATCTATTGGGAAGGTGATGGGATGTATTTTTGGGATAATTTTGGTAATGCTCGCTACTGGAAAATGCAAAAAGCCGGTCCAACTCAGATCGTCGAATGTAGTGTGGAATTTGATTACGAAAAAGATCTGCTGGATCTGACAGATCTTGAGCAAGAGCGCGTATTGGCATTTAGTAGTTATTTAGCAGGCTTTTCCGAAACGACACCCGTGGGAATAAAAATCGATTATCTTTGTCAAAAAGCCAAGTTAAAAGTTGTTCGGGGATTTGGTAGATATGACAAGACACCCCAAACAACCGCTTTCCATGACAAATATGGAAATTTGAGTAATCGGATCAAAGTCATTTATTGTATTAAACCAGGGCATAATGAGCTATTACAAAGCGCAAGAATAGCAAGGGAGGAAGATCTATGGTCAAGTCAGTACGTGAGCGTTTAGATGAGCTAGCACGCCGATTAGAAGAAGATTCTGAGTTTCAAAAAGAATTTAGTACAGGATTTGTTCAATATGCTAATCAACGTCATGTTCGTCATGTTTATGGTATGGGACCATTAGTTGTCAGTGAGATCCATACTAATCAAGGACCTGAGAGAACTGACTATCTTGAAAGTGGTGAATGTGGTCAAGGAGTAGTACGGGGGTGGCAACAATGGAAGCTAAAAATGTAGAGTTTCAAAAGTATCAGATCCATAAATTGGTATTTCAGCGCCAAGAAAAGGCCGAGATATTAGTTGCAGATAAGGGAGAAAATCTCGAAGTTAGCAGTATGATCAAAACAACGCCTGATAATAAAAATGCTCGGGTTGAATTGACGACCGTGTATCACGGAAAACGTGAAGAACTTTATTTAGAATTGTGGGGGTATTTTACGCTTACGACCAAACTCGAACGTAATGAGATCACCGATTATTTAGGCTTAAATGGAGTAGCGTTGTTATTGCCATATGCTCGAAGTATCATCTCCATGGTCTCAGTTTTGGATGGTAAAGATGCGCTTTTGATGCCAACAGTCGATGTACTAGGCTTGCTCAAAAGTACCGAGACATTTGAAAATAATCAAAAAACGTAACTTCACGCTAGCTCAGCGAAGTTACGTCAAAAGGAGGTTATTGTAAAATATAGCCGTCAGCGAGTTGGCAGAACTCGTTGACTTGTTCTTCTTCCCAAGCTTGATCTTTACCGAGCTCGGTTGCCATGATGTGAGCTACTTTAGGCGCCATTTCCTTTGCGACCCGAGCATCAAGATACAGGGCGCGGATCCGACGCGCTAACACATCGTCTAGCGTTTGTGCCATCTCTTCGCGCACTGCCCAGACTACTTGGGCTCCGGTAAATTCGTATTTAGGATGAAGTGGTAAGGCAAGTTCAGGCTCTTCTTCTTGTAGGCGTAAGATGGCTGCTTGGTCACTCCCGTAAACATAGCGCCAATCTTTGCGTTCTGCTTCGGTCGTCTGTTTAGCACCATGGATCTTTAACTCACGAGTCACACAATCTTTTGGTGGAAGTTCGGCTACCTTGATCGCTAAATCAACTGTTTCTTCGGCCATTTGACGGTAAGTCGTCCATTTACCACCAGTGATCGTGATCAGCCCCGACTCATTTGAAAAGAGTTTGTGGCTTCGTGAGATCTCTTTAGTCTTATCGCCGTCACCATATTTTGGTGCAGCTAATGGACGTAAGCCAGCATAAGCAGCCAAGACATCAGCCCGAGTTGGTTTGCGTTCAAGGTATTCACCGGATGTCTCGAGGATAAAGTCGATCTCTTCATCCAGTGGTCGTGGCTCTAAAGTGAACTCTTTTAGTGGCGTGTCCGTTGTGCCTAAGATGACTTTATTATGCCATGGCACACAGAACAAGACCCGACCATCAGAAGTTTTCGGGACCATGATCGCATCATTGCCCCCTAAAAATGATCCATCGACGATCAAGTGAACACCTTGCGAAGGGCGTACGGTAGCTTGATGATCTTTGGTATCCATCTCAAGGATCTGGTCAACAAAGATCCCGGTCGCATTGATGACAGCTTTACCACGTAGACTGAACTCTTCGCCGGTAAATTCATCTTTTACGGTGACACCAGCTACTTTAGCGAATTTCTTTTGGACCGAAGTCACTTTGACGTAATTGACCAAAGTTGCCCCGTATTCAGTCGCAGTCTGCATGAGATTGACAGCTAGACGTGAATCGTCGAATTGACCATCATAGTACATCATACCACCGACCAATTTATTATGCTTGATCTGTGGGGTCGCATCGATGACCTTTGCCTTGGAATATATCTTAGAGCGCCCGATATTTAATTTACCAGCTAAGGCATCATAGACTTTCATTCCAATGCTGTAAAATGGCTGTTCCCATAACTTGTAGTTGGCGATGATGAATTTTTGGTTCTTGACCAAATGAGGTGCATTTCGTGCTAAGCGTCCCCGTTCATGTAAGGCTTCTCGTACTAAACGAACATCACCTTGGGCTAAATAGCGGACCCCACCGTGGACGAGTTTGGTCGAACGGCTTGAGGTCGATTTAGCAAAGTCGCTTTGTTCTAATAAGACGGTCTTATAACCACGTGAGGCTACATCGACAGCGACGCCTAAGCCGGTCGCACCCCCACCGATAACGATCACGTCCCAGCCATCAGGATTGTTTTTTAGATATTCAATATTTTTTTGTCGTGAAATAGGCATCAAATCACTCCGATCTAATTGGGTTATTCAAAGTAACGTGTTGCAGTGACTGCTTTTTGCCAACCGCCGTACAATTTATTGCGTCGTTTGTCATCCATTTGGACTTCAAACCGTTTGCCATCTTTGATAACTGCTTTGATCTCATCAAAGTCTTGCCAGTACCCCACGGCTAAACCAGCAAGGAAAGCTGCACCAAGGGCGGTCGTTTCCAAGTCACCGGCGCGTTGAACAGGGGTATTTAAGATGTCTGCTTGGAATTGCATCAAGTAGTCGTTGTTAGCGGCGCCCCCATCGACTTTGAGCACTGGAATATCGATCCCCGTATCTTCTTCCATTGCACCGAGGATATCGCGGACTTGGTAGGCGATGCCTTGTAAAGTTGCTTTGATGAAATCTTTTTCGGTCGTCCCCCGGGTTAAACCAAAGACCGCGCCCCGGGCATCTTGGTCCCAGTAAGGTGCACCTAGTCCAACGAAAGCAGGCACTACGTAAACTTCATCTTCATTTTTGGAAGCAAGTGCGGCAGCTTCTGATTGACTGGCTTTTTCGATGAGTTTTAGACCATCGCGCAACCATTGGATCGATGAACCGGCAACAAAGACCGAGCCTTCAAGCGCATAGTTGATCTCACCGTTGATCCCATAACCGATCGTGGTCAACAGGTTATTTTTAGATAATTGTGGCTTGTTGCCGGTGTTCATCACGATAAATGAGCCAGTGCCATAGGTGTTTTTGACCATGCCAGGTTCAAATGCCATTTGGCCAAAGAGGGCGGCTTGTTGGTCACCAGCCATTCCGGCGATCGGAACTTTAGAACCGAAGAAATGATAAGTTTTAGTCAAGCCGTAGATCTCTGAGTTAGAAACGACTTTAGGTAACATTTCCCGGGGAATATTCAAAATATCCAAGATTTCTTGGTCCCATTCTAAGGTGTTGATATTAAAGAGCATCGTCCGACTGGCATTGGAGTAGTCGGTCACATGAACTTTACCGTCAGTTAATTTATAGACTAACCAGCTATCGATCGTCCCAAAGAGCAATTCGCCTTTTTCAGCGCGCTCTTGAGCTCCGGGAACATGATCGAGGATCCAGCGTATCTTGGTCGCTGAGAAGTAAGAGTCGATGATCAAGCCGGTCTTTTCATGAAAGAGATCTGAGTAGCCTTGTTCTTTCAGCTCATCGGCGATCTGAGCTGATTGACGCGATTGCCAAACGATCGCATGGTAGATCGGTAGACCGGTTTCTTTATCCCAAACGACCGTAGTCTCACGTTGGTTGGTGATCCCGATCCCAGCGATCTGTTCTGGTTTGACCCCTGATTCGATAAAGGCCCCCGCGATCACCGATTGGACGGAATTCCAAATCTCGTGTGCGTCGTGTTCGACCCAACCAGATTCAGGGAAATACTGGGTGAATTCTTTTTGACTGGTTCCAATGTGGTTACCTGCTTTATCGAAGATGATCGCCCGTGAGCTGGTAGTTCCTTGATCGATCGCCATAATATATTTTTCCATGTGGTCATCCCCCCTAATTTGTAGACGTTTTCTTTAATAAGTGTATCGTGCGCAATTAATAAAAATCAATTACTTAGCTTAACCATTGATCCAAACGTGGACAAAGCTTGCCAAGATCCCACCGCAAAGTGGTCCAACGATCGGTACCCAAGCATAGCTCCAGTTAGCATTAGCTTTATGGGGAACGGGTAGGATGCTATAAGCTAAACGTGGCATCAGGTCACGGGCTGGATTCAAGGCAAAGCCAGTCGTTCCACCTAGACTTTGACCAACGACCATGATCAAAAGACCAACGATCAGCGGTTTGAGTCCAGTGGTGAAATTTCCCAGGTTAAGCAAGATCAAGATAAAGAAGAAAGTTGCGATGCATTCGTTCAAGACGTTAAAGAATGGTCGATCGATCGCAGGACCGGTGGCAAAGATGCCGACTGAGTTACCATCTTTGTTTGGGGTAGCTTGGAATTGAGGATAATAGTATAAAATAACGAGTGCTGCGCCGGCAAAGGCCCCGAGACCTTGACCTAAAAGATAAGGTAAGACCTCATTCCAAGAAAAGAGACCAGCACTAGCAAAACCTAGTGTTACAGCGGGATTTAAGTGTCCTTGCGAGCCCATTTGACCAGCGGCATAGACGCCAAAGGTCACCGCCATGCCCCAAGCAAGCGTGATAAACATCCAGTTTTGGCCCCGAGCATAATTATCTTTTAAATTAACACCGGCACCACAGCCGACCCCTAAGAGGATCAAGATCATGGTTCCGAAAAATTCACCTAAAAAGCCTGACATATTATCCATCTCCTTTTATTTGTAATAGTTCTAGTTGTTTTTCGATCTCGGGCAAGTCAACCCCAGCTTGGAGTAGGGAAGCTGCAACATAAGCCCCTTCGATCAAAGCTGTATCGTACAAGTGGACTGGCTTTGTGCTAAATTCGCCTGCCATTTCGAGATTCATCTTAGCACTACCAAGATCATAAAAGGCTAAGATCTCACTAGCTGAATTGTCTTCTAAAGCTGTGGTGATCTTATCAAGACTAGTACCGATCTCATGGTCATCGGTACCGCCAGCAAAAGTGATCGCAATATCGGGTGCAACTTGTTGGAGCAACTTAGGTACACCTTGGGCGATCTGTTCAACGTGTGAGACGATCAAGATCCCATAACTCATTTAAGCTCGCCCTCCGTTTCTAATAGTGCTTCAAAAAGGTAACCACTTGAAACTGCTCCGGGATCGAGGTGGCCCACTGAGCGTTCTCCTAAATAAGAAGCTCGCCCGCGTTTAGCAACGAGTTCTTTAGTTGCTTCGACTGCTTGAGCGATCTTTTCAGATGTCAGTTGCCCAGCTGCGTGTTCGGGCACAACGACTTCCCAAACATCGACCATTGTTTTGTCACCAAGCTCAGCCCCACCACGTTGCTTGATGCCTAAGACCGCAGCTTCCAAGAGTTCACTGAGTTCAGCCGTTGTATTGCTCTTTTTGGCCATTTCTAAAAAGGCAGTTCCATACAAAGGTCCAGCAGCCCCACCAACTTTACTGATCAAAGACATTGCGACTAATTTGAGCCCAGTGGTCAGATCGGCTGGATTTTTGGTCGCAAGTGCTTCAGTCACCGCACGCATGCCTCGAGCCATATTATTGCCGTGGTCGCCATCGCCGATCGGGGTATCTAAGTCGCTGAGATAAGCTTTCTTAGCGGCGATCTTAGCTTCAAAATCATTCATCCAGGTAGTCAAAGTTTCAACTGTTAGTTCCATATCAAATTCCTCCTTACCAAGCGATCGTATCGACTTGATAGTTTAAATATTCGAGCCATTTTTCATCGGCCAATTCGAGGACGGTCAATGAGATCCCTGCCATTTCGAGCGAAGTCATATAGTTGCCAACTTTGCTGAAAACAGGGGTGATATCTTTTGCTTTGAGCCAGTTAAAGACATCATTGCTGAAAATGTATTGTTCCATCAAAGGTGTTGCGCCCATACCGTTGATGAGCACAGCGTATTTTTTAGTAGCGTCAAACTGTAGAGCTTCGTCGAGTTTTGTGAGCATTTCTGCGACTAGCTCTTTAGAAGGTTGGAGTTTTTCACGGCGATAACCAGGTTCACTGTGGATACCGACTCCATATTCGATCTCGTCATCGGCTAATTCAAAGCCTGGTTTGCCAACTTCAGGAACAGTTGCGGCACTCAAAGCCACCCCTAAAGTCTTGAGATGTGGCATGACTTCTTTAGCGAGGGCTTCGATCTCAGCTAGGTTCGCTCCTTGATCAGCAGCCGCTCCTAAGATCTTATGCATCAAAACTGTCCCTGCGACACCGCGTTTGCCTTGGGTGTAAAGACTATTTTCGACTGCGATATCATCATCGACAACGATCGAGCTGACTTTGATGTCGTCTAATTCGGCCATGTCTTTTGCCATCTCAAAATTCATCACATCACCCGAGTAGTTTTTGATGATCAAAAAGACACCAGCACCAGTATCACTTGCTTTGATCGCTTCATAGATCTGATCAGGTGTCGGTGAGGTGAAGACTTGGCCACAGACAGCGGCACTCAACATACCGTCACCAACAAAACCAGCATGAGCCGGCTCATGGCCACTACCGCCTCCACTGACGAGCCCAACTTTTCCCTGCATGGAAGCACGATCGGCCCGTACAACAGCTGTCGTTTCTGGCAGTTGCGTTAGGTAGGTCGGATAAGCTGAGACTAGGCCGGCGACCATCTCAGATACGACATTGCTTGGATCATTCATGATCTTTTTCATGTTATCATCCATCCTTTCTTTTATTGACAACTCTATTATATAATGTAAGCGTAAACATCGTAACGGACAGATTTTACGTTGTGTCCGACAAAGGTTTTGGGGATGCGCTAGAATTAAGGGGTGAGGTGATGAGATGGAATTACTGAATTCAAAGGGGCAGATCATAGATGACCTTAGACGTGGGGTACAGCTCGTTGCGCCTGATCTAAAACTTGTTTCCCAGACGACAGGTTTTATCGCTAAGAGCTTTGCCGATAAGACAGTTCCCGTGATCGCTTTAGGTGGGGCTGGGCATGAGCCGGCTGATTGGGGCTATGTAGGTGAGGGAATGCTGTGTGCTTCAGTCACAGGGATGCTGTTTAGCCCGCCAAGTGTAGCGGAGATCATTCGTGTAACTAAACAAGTGACTAAGCAAAAACAAGCCTTCTTTATTGTCAAAAATTTTCCAGCTGATGTAGAAAATTTCACTCAAGCTAGTGTGTGTTTGCAAAAAGAAGGCTGGCAAGTGGCTAGTTGTGTTGTTAATGATGATATTTCAGTTGATAGTGAGTTATTAGAAAAAGAACGCCGTGGGTTAGCCGGGGCTGTTTTAGTTGCTAAGATCTTGGGCTATTTGGCGCAACAAGGGGCGAATTTATCCCAGTTAAAGCAAACCTCAGAGCAGCTCGTGGCTAATTTGACGACACTGGGGGTCGCTTTTTATGGGTCCGAATTTCGGGTGACTTTGAGAAAGGAATTTTCCCTAAAAAAAGATGAGATTTATTATGGTGTCGGGATCCATGGAGAACCCGGGTATCGCAAGGAACGACTGCGCGCTTCAGAATTGATCGCGCGTGAATTGGTCAATAAGTTGCTGTTGAATCAGCGCTGGTATCCGCAAGAGCGCTATGCTGTTTTGATCAATGGACTAGGAAAGCTGACCGAGCTTGAAAAATTGATCTTTACCGCTGATGTGGTCGAATTGTTGCAAGTAGAAGGAATAGACTTACCCTTTATCAAGGTGGGCGATCTCTTTACTGCCAACGGGCTCGCGGGAGTTTCAGTCACATTGTTGAAATTACACGAGCCTTGGCTAGAAGCGCTTGAAGCCCCCGTCAAGACATACGCGTGGCATCAATAGTTACCAAAAGCAAATTCGATCGCATTACAAACTTTTTGGGCGAGTTCATCGTATTCTTTTGGTTCAGGCAAAAAGAGATTATTGGTCATCGTGTAGGTCAGACCTAGACAATAAGTCTCCACAAAATCATAGGCTTGACGATTTTTGATCAGGCCTTTTTTGCGTAGGATGTGTAATAAGAGGATCTGGATATGCCACGCGATCTCCCGGACGACATCGACTTCGACCTGATTTTTAAGGACGCTTTTGTAAAATTTGGCATTTTCTTGTAGCTCAAAAAAGACTAGCGAAATGATCTCTTGCCACGGGAGATAATCGAGATTACTATCGATGATATCTTCCATTGTTGCTTGGATAGTCCAAGATAATAGGTCGTATTTATCGTCAAAGTTATCGTAAAATGACTGGCGCCGGATCTGGGCTTGGTGCATGATCTGTGCCACACTGACATGTTTGAAGCCCTTTTGCATGACATCTTGTCTAAATATTTGCGAAATCTTTTTTTGAGTGATATATGACATGATAAGCCCTTTCATTTTGAATATCTAAACTAATTGTAACGTTTGCCTTTAAAGTTGTCACACGATAGCTCTGCGCGCCAGCAACTAAGCTTTATGTCAACACTGGGATCGGAATGACACGGATCTCGGCTAGGTTTGGGGTCATTCCTGAAATAACTGTATTTTATTGTTATGTATAAGTATTTAGCATTCAGTTGAGAGTTAGCTGGATGCATTTTTATAAATATAGTGATAAAAATCACAAGAGTAAGCGCTAACACGAAGGCGAATGTTGTGCTAAACTAAAGCTGTTAAAACGTTATAACAGTAAGGTTATTTGTTTGACCACGTATTTTTTCAGCAGCGATAAAACGGTGATCGTGATCGATCTTTTGCTCATGGGGACTTTGATCTATGCACCTTTAACGCTGGTCGGGTTGATGGTCAATGAAGTCGTACCGAAGTTTGCTGTAGGCTCTTCGACGGGTTTTATGGGCTTTTTCTAATATATTTTTGGCGAAACGCTTGCCACTGCTTTGATCGGGATCTTGGTCGCAAAATACGGTTGGATCGCTAGCAACACGGTCTTATATGTTGCCGCTGGCCTAGCTGTGTTATTATTGGTGTATATCATGATCCATGACAAAAACTCGAAAAGGGCGAAGCATAATGAAACTATTTAGACAGATCATCGTTGTTAGCATTTGTATCTGGGGCTTGCTCAGTTTTAGTGAGCCAGTCCATGCAAGTGGCTCTAAGACTGAGACGGTGACCTATAAGATCCGCTATCAAGGTAAAACTTATTCTAAAAAGGCTTTAGTCTATGTACCAGCTAATTATGATAAACAAAAGCAGTACGATGTGTTGTATTTCTTGCATGGTTCGGGGGATTCAGCAACTGGTTTTTATGAAAACAGTCACTACAAGCAGGTGTTAGATAAATTAGCTAAGCAAGGTAAGTTGCAGAATACTTTGGTCGTCTTTCCGACATTTTATCCAAGCCAAGCTTTTGTCACGGGTGATTATCAAAAAGATGATAAATTGAGTCGCTTTTTTGCGCGAACTGAGCTGATGGGGGCCTTAATACCTAAAGTTGAAGCTAAATATAGCACATATGCTAAAAGTACTACCAAAAAAGAACTCCAGCAAACACGGGCACACCGGGCGATCGGTGGCTTTTCGATGGGTGCGATCACGAGTTGGTATGTTTTTGAAGAACAACTGCCATACTTTAAGACATTTGTTACCCTAGGCGGGGATAGTTGGGTCATCCAAGAAGATGGTGGTGGTACAGCAACCAAGCAGACCGCCAAAAAATTGGCCCAAACACCTAAGAAATACCCGGATCTAGATTTTAAGATCTTAGCCGGAGCGGGCAGTCGTGATCCCGCAGCTGAGCTTTTGCAAAAGCAGATCAGGGAAATGAAAAAGTATCGCGGTTTTAATGATACAGACCTTAAATACTATGAGTTACCGGGAGCACATCATACGTTAGAAGCAACGGTCACGCTGTTTGAGCATTATGCAAAACAGATATTTTAGGTGAACACTATGAAAGATAACTTTGACCAACGCATCAAAGCTCGGCAAGCATTAGTTCTGGTGGGAACTTTGGTCGTTGTCGGTGTGATACTGAGTTTAATAATGTAAGTAAAAACGATCGGATCAGTTTTTGATTCGATCGTTTTCTAGTTTATTCTTGTTTACGTTTGTTTAAGATAGCTCTGACCACTTTTTCGCGTGCAGTCATAGTTTCTTTTGCGTGGAGTTTCTCGTATTCATAGACTAAAACATCACCGATCAAAAGTTGTGATAGGCGCCCGACTAAGGAACCGCCATTCAAAAAATCATCAACTGCTGTCTGTAAAACTAAATCAGCCTGTGTTGCGATCGGGGAAGCAGGATAAGTCGTGATCGCGATGACCTTAGCCTGATTGTTTTTAGCGAGCTTAAGTGGCTCCAGTGTATCTTTAGTTCGCCCAGTCAGAGAAAATGCAATGATCAGATCAGACGAGTTTGTGACTGCAGCTAATTGGGCTTGGTAGTGAGGATCTGTCACGGCTTGGGCGCGGACACCGACCCGCAAAAGCATACTTTCTAAGGCATTACTGGAGAGCGCACTGCCTCCAACACCAAAAATATAGATCCGTTGCGCTTGATCTAACAAGGAGATAGCTTCTGTCAGCACATCTTTGTTTAGTTTATTTAAAGTAGTGCTGATCGTTTTAGTCAAAGCCGTTTCGATGCTTGCGTATGGAGAATGTGCTGTCTGGTGCACGTTGCTTGAATAATCTTCTTTGGCGACTTCGACTTTTAGATCAGAGAAACCATCGTAGCCTAATTTATGACAGAGTCGAACGATCGTGGCATCGCCAACATTGGTTTTTTGTTTGATATCATTCATTGTTTCATAGATGATATCAGTCCCAGCCCATAAAAAATGATCGGCAACTTTTTTTTCGGCTGGTGTTAGAGAAAAATAATTTTGGTGGATCTTTTCGCTTAATCTCATGTGAATGACCTCTTTCTATATCTATAACTATACACTTTTTCGGAGTGATTCTCCATATTTCTCCGAAAATGGATAAAAACGTTTACAAAAACCAACGGAGGTGTTATATTGTGGTTGGAGATATTCTCCCAAAAATATAAAAATGGAGTGAGGGGTATGGAAAAAGATGAATTTCTACGTGAGATCAAAGGTGGCTTGATCGTGTCATGTCAAGCTTTGCCGGGAGAACCACTGTATACGCCAAAGGGTGGAGTAATGCCACTATTGGCGCTGGCAGCTGAGCAAGCTGGAGCAGTCGGGATCAGAGCTAATTCAGTTCGAGATATTTTGGAGATCAAGGAAGTTGTTGATCTACCCATAATTGGAATTATTAAACGAGACTATCCGCCGAATGAACCATATATTACGGCAACGATGAAAGAGGTTGACGAATTGGTCGAGACAGGTGTTGAAGTCATTGCATTAGATTGTACTTTACGCGAGCGGTTTGATGGCTTGACGATCAATGAGTTTATTCAGCAAGTTAAGCAAAAGTATCCACAGCAATTATTGATGGCCGATATTTCTACTTTGGAAGAAGGAATAAATGCAGCTAAGGCGGGAGTTGATTTTATCGGGACGACTTTAGCTGGTTACACATCAGAAAGTGTCAGTGTTGATGGCCCTAATTATCAGTTGATCAAAGGATTGGTCGAAGCCGGTCTAGATGTGATCGCAGAAGGTAAGATCCATACACCAGCGCAAGCAAAAAAAGTTCAAGAATTAGGGGTCGCAGGCATCGTTGTCGGAGGTGCGATCACTCGACCAAAAGAAATAGCGACCCGTTTTATCGATGAATTAAGGGGGTAATAAATATGTTTAAGAAATTTTCCCGCCTAGGACAGGCGTTTATGTTACCGATCTCTATTTTTCCAGTCGCAGGTCTTTTGCTAGGCCTAGGTGGAGCCTTGAGTAATGAAAGTGCGGTCAAAACTTATCCATTTTTAGACCAAGCTTGGCTCCAAACGATCTTAAAAGTTATGAGTTTTGCTGGCAATGCCGTCTTTGCTAACTTGGCGTTGATCTTTACGATCGGGATCGCAGTTGGTTTGGCGACCGCTGATAAAGGGACCGCTGGTTTAGCAGGTGGGGTCTCATTTCTAGTTTATACGGCAACGATCAGTGGCTTACTGGAATTATTTTCACCCAAAGGCACAACGATCGATACAGGCGTTGTCGGTGCGATCGTGATCGGTTGTACTGTCGCTTATTTGCATAATCATTATCGTAAAATACAGTTACCGCAATTTTTAGGCTTCTTTGGGGGCTCGCGTTTTATTCCGATAATTTCAGCTTTAGCTGCGATCGTGATCGGTGCCCTTTTCTATCTGATCTGGCCTCCGATCCAAGATTGGCTAAGATCAGCTGGTAAAAGTATTGCTCATATGGGAGCTTTTGGGACTTTCTTATATGGTTTCTTATTGCGCTTGACCGGAGCAGTTGGGCTACACCACACGATCTATCCGCTTTTCTGGTACACCTCATTAGGTGGGACCGAAGTTGTCGCCGGGCATACGATCTCAGGGGGCACAAAATATCTTTTTTGCACAGCTAGCTGATCCTAACCATACCGGGTTATTCACTTACGGTACTCGTTTCTTTGCCGGTCGGTTTGCAACGATGATGTTTGGTCTGCCAGCCGCAGCTTATGCGATGTATCGCTGCTTACCAAAGAGAAATCGCCAAAAAGATGGTGGTTTGTATCTCAGCGGTGGCTTGACTTCATTTTTGACTGGGATCACGGAACCTATCGAATATACTTTCTTATTTGTCGCACCTTGGTTATATGTGATCCATGCATTTTTAGATGGGTTATCATTCTTGTTCGCTGATCTATTGAACATTCGGATCGGAAATTCCTTCTCCGGTGGGTTCATTGACTTCCTATTGTTTGGGATCTTACAAGGTGAAGATAAGACTAATTGGATGCGCGTTATCCTCTTTGGCGCCGTTTGGGCAGTCGTTTATTATCTTGTCTTTACTTTCTGTATCAAGAAATTAAAAGTTGCGATCCCAGGGATGGAAATCGAAGAAGATGTGCCAGTGCAAACTGAGGCTACAGATAGCTCTTTGAATGCTGAAGCTAAAACTGTGATCAAGGCCTTAGGTGGGGCTGAAAATATCGAAACGGTCGAAGCTTGTGCGACGCGCTTGCGGGTAGCTGTTGTTGATAAGAGTAAAGTTGATAAGAAAACGCTCAAGAGTTTAGGTGCCGTAGCTGTGCTTGAAGTAGGTGGCGGTATCCAAGCTGTTTTTGGCGGGAAAGCAAATCTCTTTAGCCAAGAGATCAACCAAATTTTAGGAAAAGGTGATTAAATATGTTTGGACTAAAAAAGAAGAAATTGGATCTAAGCTCACCAGTCGACGGTAAACTGATCAAATTAGCCCAGGTGCCTGATGAAGTTTTTTCACAGGGGTTAATGGGTCAAGGTTTTGCGATCGAACCAACAGCTGATATGATCTATGCACCGGTTGCTGGTAAGATCGCCAATATTTTTCCAACTAAGCATGCAATTAGGATAAAAACTAAACAAGGTCCAGAACTGTTATTGCACTTAGGCTTAGATACGGTCGAACTGAACGGGACACCGTTTGAGCTCTTAGTTACAGAAGGCCAAAATGTCGATCCACAGACACGATTATGCAAAATGGATCGCCAACAGATCATCACGGCAGGTAAAGCTACTGCAGTTTTAGTATTGGTAACTTCGGGTGAAACAGTGACATTGCTTGAACAAGAGCGTGAGCAACATGGCCAAGTTTGCGCTACGATAAAACTTGATTAAAAGTATCAAAACATATTGCTTGCATTTGGTAACGCTTAGAACTATAATTGGACTATACCAATACGGAAGGAAGAATGGACCATGGAAATTATTGTAGTTAAAGACAAATTTGAAGGTGGCAAAAAAGCAGCAGAAATTTTTAAACAAGAACATGATAGCGGTGCCAAAGTTTTTGGCTTAGCGACTGGTGGGACCCCAGAAACAACTTATGAACAAATAGTTGCAAGCGACCTTGACTTTAGCGATGATGTTTCAGTCAACTTGGATGAGTATGTAGGCTTAGCTCCTGATGATGAACAAAGCTATCACTACTACATGCAACATCATCTCTTTGACAAAAAGCCATTCAAGAAGTCCTACTTGCCAGATGGCACGAACCTCGATGACAATGCCGAGACTAAGCGTTACAGCCAAGTGATCGCAGACAATCCGATCGATCTCCAACTTCTCGGGATCGGTGAAAATGGACATATTGGTTTCAATGAACCAGGAAGTGCCTTTGATTCAACGACTTCTAAGATCCATTTGACCGATTCAACGATCAAAGCTAATTCACGTTACTTCGACAACTACGAAGATGTGCCTAAATATGCTTACTCAATGGGTATCGGCGAGATCATGCGCTCAAAGAAGATCTTGCTGGAAGCATTTGGCAAAAACAAAGCCGAAGCGATCAAAGCGATGGTCGAAGGTGAAGTAACGACCGCTGTTCCTGCAAGTATTTTGCAAAAGCATCCAAATGTGACGGTGATCGTAGATGAAGATGCTGCTTCATTGTTAAATTTAGACTAGAGCAGTATCACGGTACTAACAGAGAACAGTTTTTAGAGCTACTGTTATTGGGCGATGAAGATGAGACTAAAGTGCAAGCGTATTTGCAGACAGGTGAGCTATATTTAGCCAAGAAATTTGGCCAAACAGTGGGTGTGGCTTTGATCGTGCCGACGAAAGAACCGACCGTCTTTGAATTGAAAAATCTAGCGGTCTTGCCTGAATTTCAACGCCAAAAGATCGCCACAAAGCTTGTCGAATATGCGATCTTAGCCCAAAGCACGCAGGTCAAACGGTTGATCGTTGGGACTGGTGATGCTGATTTGAATAACATGCGGTTTTATCTGCGCAATGGTTTCCGCTTTTTACGCATCGAACCTGATTTCTTTTTGAGCTACCCGCAGCCGATCTATGCTGATGGGATCTCTTTGAAGGATATGGTTTATTTTTACCGCGATCTAAGCTGATCATGATGTAGGAGTCATGATCGGCTTTTTTTATGATTTAAAAGAAAATTTTTTAATTATAGTATATAATGTCTATTGTGTGGCCATAATTTTGGCTAAATATTGAGTTTAAATTGAAAAGCGAGAATCGAAATGAAAAACAAACTATTATCCGGAACTTTCTGGATGATGCTTGGGAGTATCCTTTCACGGGTCTTAGGGATCATTTATCTTATCCCGTGGCTGATGATGATCGGTTCACCTAGTGATCAAAATGCTGCCCAAGCTATTTTTAATGCAGCTTATACACCGTATGCTCTTTTTCTATCGCTCGGAGTAGCTGGCTTTCCGACTGCGATCGCCCGCCAAGTTGCTGAGTATAATGGGCAAAATCGCTTTAAAGATAGTGTCCATGTTTTTAAATACGGGATGTTGTTTATGCTCTTTACGGGTTCGTTGTGTGGGCTATTGCTCTATATTTTTGCTCCAATGATCGCGCAAAGAAGTGCGGTCGTTTCGACTGAGGTGGCGACAACAGCGATCCGGGTGATGGTGCCGACTTTGATCATCTTGCCACCGATGAGTATGATCCGGGGCTTTTATCAAGGTAATTCCGATATGCAACCGATGGGCGTTTCTCAATTATGGGAACAATTGACCCGGGTGCTCTTTATTTTGGGGGCGACTTATTGGATCATGCTCGTCCAACATGGAAGTTACATCAAAGCGGTCAATTACAGTACGTTTGCGACCTTTATCGGGGCTTTGGCAAGTTACATATATCTGATCGCCTACTCGAGAAAGCGCATGGGGCATTACCGCGAGCTTTACCATGAAAGTGTTCCTGCTCATGATATGCATGTCTTTACGATCTTTAAAAATATTTTCAAAGAAGCTTTACCATTTATCTTTGTTGGTTCCGCGATCACGATCTATCAATTTATCGATCAGCTGACCTTTAAAGATATCATGGTCGATCTGACGGGATTGGATGCATTACAAGCCCAAGATCTGTACACGTATTTTTCAGCCAATCCAAGTAAGATCACGACGGTTGTTATCTCGTTAACGATCGCGATCTCTGAATCTTCCTTGCCGTTGTTAGCAACATTGGCCAAGCGTAATGAAAAGCATCAGATCGGTAAAACGATCGCACAAAACATCGAATTGATGCTACTGACACTTTTGCCAAGTTCGCTATTATTAGCGGTGTTGTCTTGGGAAGTAAACGGGGTCTTTTTCCCGTTTAGTCGTTTGGGAGCTAACTTATTAGCATATGCCCTAGTTACAAGTATCGCACTGGCACTGTTTACGGACTTCTTTACGATCGTTCAATCACTTGGTAAACATCGCCTAGCTGTGCGTTATTTGACCTTAGGGATCATTTTAAAATTAGCCTTACAAGTTCCGTTCACCTATCTTTGGGGAGCGTACGGTGCTTTAAGTGCGACGACAGTATCGTTTTTACTGATCTCCTTAGGGGTGTATGGCCAGATCAAGAAGCATTATCTGGTAAGAGGTCAGATGAGAAATGTGAAGTTGATCATTGTGATCAATTTATTGGTAGCTTTAGCGGCTTATCTGACAAACGAATTGGTCAGTCTAGTCTATCTACCACAAAATAAATTGACGGCCTTCTTGTATGCAGCGGTCTTTGGCGGAGCCTTTGTGCTATTGTATATCGCCTTGTTGAACAAGAGTGGCATTTTCAAAGAAGTCTTTGGTTTTAAAGTTAAATTAGCCGTCAAGGGCAAACATTAGTCGGGTGCGTGAGTTGTGCCGTATAAATAACGAGGGTTCTATCAAGATGTGATCGTGATAGAGCTCTCGTTATTTCTATTTCTACGGGGTTATTCGCCCGCTTGCAAACTGAGCTATTTTAGTTGACAGTTGATAATTTTTTTCTTAAACTTTCAGTGACTAAAAATTTATGGATGGAGATGTTATTGGTGAAACACACTAAATTACTTACTGCATTAGGCGCCTTTTTATTGGTCGTCTTGACTTTGAGTGCATGCACTCCGAGTGAAGATGCCGTTAAAAATAGCTCCTCTTCAGCAAAATCTGATAAGAAAGTTACTTTAAATATTGGAACGATGCCAGCACCGGATTCTTTGCCATTATATGTTGCGCAAAAGGAAGGATATTTTAAAGATCAAGGTCTGGATGTCAAATTGACTAACTTTAAATCACCTAAAGAACGTGATGCAGCGATCTCCGGGGGACAATTGGATGCTGCTGTGACTGATGTGGTCGCTTTGGCTAGTTATGTCAATGGTGACTTAGGTTGGAAGAGTGCGACTGGCTTGACCGGTTATTTTGGGATCGTCACAAGTGATGATAGCGTAAAAAATGTGGCTGATCTTAAAGGTAAATCAGTTGCAACTTTGCCACGTCAAACCCCAACATTTTACCTCTATCAACAATTAAAGCAAAACGGTCTTTCCACTAGTGACGTAACGATCAAGGAAGTCCCAGCTATTCCTGCTCGTTTGCAATTAGTTGAACAAAAGCAAGCCGACGCCACGATCTTACCTGATCCATTTTTGAGTATGGCTAAAGCAAGTGGCTTAAAAGAGATCGCTAAAAGTGATCCTAAGACTTACCAAACAACGATCCTTGGTGTAGACAAGAAATTGGGCGATGACAAGGCTACTTTGGCAAAATTGACAACAGCCTATAATAAAGCAGTTGCTCAGATCAATAAGCATAAGGCCAGCGATTATCAAGCAATCTTGACCAAAGATCTTGGCTTCCCAGAAGCGGTCGCTAAAAACTACACTTTGCCTCATTATGAAAAAGCGGGACGTGTCCCAGCTAAGATGCTTCAAGCAGCCTTCAACTATGCTAAAGAAGAGGGCATCTTGAAAAGTGATATCGATGCTAGTCACTACCAATTACCGGTGGCTAAGTAATGTTTGAACTTGAGCACTTGACGATCGGATATGCGAAGCGTCAAGTCATCACCGATCTTAGTTTGAAGATCCCTGAACAGACGATCTTAGCCATTTTGGGTCCATCTGGGAGTGGGAAGACGACGCTTTTAAATGCGATCGCGGACTTATTGCCGCACAGTGGTGGGATCTCTTTAAATGGTAAACCGGTCACACCTAAGCAAGCCACCCTCGCATTGGTGCCCCAAGATTATGGCTTACTACCTTGGAAGCGTGTCAGACAAAACATCGAACTAGGGGCTAAGCTCAAGGGGCAAAAGCTGGATACTAGAAAAGTACAGCAACTGTGTGCGACCTTGGAGTTGACCGACGTTTTAACTCGTTATCCCAGTCAACTTTCTGGAGGCCAAAAGCAACGAGTGGCCTTAGCGCGGGCCTTTGCTTTGACACCTGATCTGTTATTGTTGGATGAAGCTTTCTCTGCTTTAGATATGGTGATCAAGCGCCGGGCTCAACAGTTGTTCTTAGCGCAGTGGCAACAAAGCCCGGTAACGACATTGATGGTCACGCATGATCTAAAAGAAGCTTTACAACTCAGTGACCAGATCTTGATCTTGACTAAAGACCAGCCACGCTTGATCGAAAATCCACTTCAAGAAGTTTCATTTACTAACCGCGACCGTCCAGAGATCTTGGCGCCGGCTTTGACGAAATTAGAAGGGTTGGTGGCAACATTATGGTAAAACGTGGCTTGCAGTTGCTGTATGCTGTGCTCATCTTGCATATTTTGTGGGCGTTGGGAGCTTGGGTCGTAGATCGGCCCCTTTTGCCGACTCCTTGGGCGGTATATATGTATTTTCCCCACTTGTTGAATATGGATCTATGGTGGAATATCTACCTTAGTTTGTATCGGCTGGCAATGAGTTTAGTGTTTGCGACACTCATCGGTGTTCCATTGGGGATCATGAGCGTTTGTTTGCCTAAATTTGGAGCATTATTTGAACCACTGGTGTATTTTACGTATCCGATCCCCAAGATCGCTTTACTGCCTGTGATCATGTTGTTAGCTGGCTTAGGCAATGCTTCAAAGATCATTACGATCACTTTGATCATCGTCTTTCAAATCATCATTGGAGTCCGGGATGCGGTCAAACAGATCCCACCCACGATGTATCAAGTGCTAGATGTGTTGGCTGCTGATCGGTGGCAGACTTTTGTCAATGTTACGGGGCCAGCGAGTTTGGCGGGCTTTTTCTCTGCGTTGAAGATCGCTTTAGGGACCGCCATTGCCACGCTATTTTTCACAGAGATGTATGGGACACAGTATGGTATGGGTTACTATATCATGGACCAGTGGAATCGCTTGGATTACTTAGCGATGTTTGGTGGGATCATTGTGATCAGTGTGGTCTCGTTTCTTTTATTTTTAACGATCAGCGGTTTAGAGCGTTACTGTTTACGCTGGCAAAATAAATAATATGTGAAAGTTCAGTCGTAAGTAGGCTGAACTTTTTTGTTGACATTTGTAAACATAGGTGTATTATATAGTTGTGATTACAAATGTAAACGGAAGAGGGAGAAATAAATGGCACAAGCATTGACACTAGTTGTAGCAGTAGTTTTGATCGGCTTTATCAGTTGGTGGTTCTTTGGCAAACATGAACAAAAAGAGGTAAGTGCAACGATGGAAGATAAAAATTTGCAAAAAGTAAAAATTGTAGTCGATGGGGGTTATACGCCAAATACTGTTGTTTTGAAAAAGGATGTTCCAGCTGAGATCGTTTTTGAACGTAAAGATCCATCAGCATGTTTGGAAAAAGTCGTCTTTGAAGATTTTGGGATCAATGAGACCTTGCCCAAAGATCAAGACCATGCGATCAAGATCGATACGCATAAGGCGGGTGAATTCAATTATGCTTGTGGGATGAACATGTTTCATGGGAAGGTGATCGTTAAATGATGTCATATCAAAAACGTTTTTGGCTTGCATTAGTTTTATCGTTACCGATGTTGGTGGACATGTTATTGATGCCCTTTGGTGTAATGATGCCTGGGTATAATTGGATCGCATTGGTCACGACGACATTGATCATGGCCTTTGCTGCTTATCCATTTTGGCGTAGTGCCTATGCAGCTTTTAAGCATCATAATGCCAATATGGATACATTGGTGGCCTTAGGGACAGCGGTCGCTTATTTTTACAGTATCTTTGCGATGGCCACAGGACGCCCCGTGTACTTTGAAAGTGCTGCTTTCATCACGGTCTTTGTTTTATTAGGACAAGTCTTTGAAGAAAGAATGCGCAATAATGCTTCGAGCGCTGTTGAAAAGCTTCTCGATCTGCAAGCTAAAGAGGCGACGGTCTTACGCGCTGGTAAACCGGTCAAAATACCTCTAGATCAAGTTAAAGTTGGTGATCTGGTCCAGGTCAAGCCGGGCGAAAAGATCGCAGTTGATGGCATTGTCGTCCGGGGCGATTCTTTGGTCGATGAATCGATGGTGACTGGGGAAAGTATGCCCATCGAAAAGACAAAGGGTGAGCCAGTTATTGGTTCAACGTTGAATACCGATGGAACTTTGGTGTTTGAAGCTAAAAAAGTCAGTGCGGAAACCTTACTATCCCAGATCGTCGAATTGGTCAAAAAAGCCCAGACCAGTCATGCACCGATCCAAAAGTTAACGGATAAGATCTCAAATTATTTTGTCCCGTTAGTAATGATCTTAGCGATCGTGACTTATGTTGTGTGGTACGTCTTCTTAGGTGCAAGTGCGATCACGGCCTTGCTCTATGCGATCGCTGTGATCGTGATCGCTTGCCCGTGTGCGCTGGGATTAGCGACACCGACAGCTTTGATGGTCGGAACGGGTCGGAGTGCTAAAATGGGTGTTTTGATCAAAAATGGTGAAGTTTTAGAGTTAGTTGACCAATTAAAAACGATCGTCCTAGATAAAACGGGGACGATCACTGAAGGTAAGCCGGTCGTAACTGATGTCGTCGGCGAAGACAGTGGCTTAGTTTTAACGGTGGCAGCTAGCCTAGAAGCGGATTCAGAACATCCATTAGCCCAAGCGATCTTAAAACAAGCGGAACAAGAACAGCTAAAGTTAAGTCTGGTGACTGACTTTAAAGCCCAAAAAGGGATGGGCGTAACTGCCAAATTTGAAGATCAAGTAGCCTTTATCGGAAATGAACGGCTTTTGGGTGATGATGAATTGACCACCGAGCAACAGCAAACGCTCCATGACTTACAAGCTCAAGGTAAGACCGTTTCACTGGTCGGTCTAGCGGGTAAAGTTATTGGGATGATCGCCATTCAAGATGCCCCGAAACCGACTTCTAAGCAAGCTTTGGCCTTATTACAAGCTCAAGGCTTAAAGACAGTAATGCTGACAGGTGATAATGAACGAGCAGCCCAAGCGATCGCTAAAGAAGTTGGGATCGATGAGGTTATTGCTGGGGTCTTACCGCAAGAAAAGGCAAACTACATCGAACAAGAACAAAAGCAAGGAAAAACCGCCTTTGTCGGGGATGGGATCAATGATGCGCCCGCTTTGACGACGGCCGATGTTGGGATCGCAATGGGAGCTGGTTCTGATATTGCGATCGAAGCCGGCGGGATCGTTTTAGTCCAAAATGACCTCATGGGTGTCGTTAAAGCTCTGAAATTGAGTCAAAAAACTTTCCAACGGATCAAATTGAATTTGTTTTGGGCCTTGATCTACAATGTGGTCGGGATCCCGATCGCAGCTGGTGTTTTCGTGGCTTGGGGCTTGACGCTCAGCCCAGAATTAGCCGGCTTAGCGATGGCCTTTAGCTCGATCTCAGTTGTCGGTAGTTCATTGTTATTGAATAAAGTTAAGATATAAGAATATGAGATAATGCTCTAAAAATCATATAAATAGGCAAGTGGTCTACTATGTTTCAGCGTGGTAGACCACTTGCCTATTTACTTGTCGAACACGTTTCGATTTAGCTCAGAGCCGTATTGATATCATTATGTTGATCACAGTAACAAACCAAGTAAGCCTAAGATAACTTCGAGGCCGACGATCTTATGAAACAGTAAGACATTACGTGGGAACGTTGTGACTTTATCGGGTGCTTTGACGAAGCCTTGGACGAGCTGATAGTCGCTTTTGACGGTGAGTAAGGACAAGAGTACAAGCCACGGTAGATAACCGAGCACTGCACTTAAGATCAGTCCCAGATAGCTCAAAACATAATTAGCTTGTAATAAAGTCAAACTGTGCTTGGTACCTAGATAATAGGCAAGTGTCTTACGCCCGATCACAACGTCTTCATCTTTGTCGCAGATGTTATTGGCCAGCATGATGTTAGCGATCGTAAAGACAGCCGGTAAGGCGACGATACTACCGGTTAGCCAAAACCAATTATTGTAGGTCGGAGCGTTATAGATATTGATGTAGACTCCGATCAAAGTAATATTTAAACCCATTGCTAGCCCTGAAACCAACTCGCCTAAGGGAGTCTGTGACATGGGATAGGGACCACCGGAATAACAATAGCCGACTAAAAAACTCAAACTTCCTAAGAGCAATAGAGGCCAGCCACTCAGATAAGCGAGATAAAGGCCACTACCGGCAAAGAGCAACAGTAGAATAGCTAATACGCTGTAAGCCCACGGGATAGAAATATCGAAACGTTTGATGATATTATTAGTGCTATTTTGCGCGGCGGTCGAGTTTTGGTAACGGTGATAGTCACTTAATTGATTATGCCCATTGACCGCTAAATGAAAGCAGATCGCCGAAAAAATCAACAAAAAAGTCTCACCGAGATTTACATGATGGTAGTAATAAGCAGCCATGATCGTTCCTAAGAGCAGAGGCAAGACCGTCAGTAAAGTAGTTTGTGCTTGAACTAAAGCTTTAAAGCGTTGAATAGTCTTGCACCTACTTTCCGTAATAGACGAGGGTCTGGGTATCAGGTGTTACCAATAATTTAGTGAGCGAAGCATTGGCGGGTTCGCTTAGATTTTGTAAATTCCCGATATCTAAAAGTAACGCTGCCAGTAATTTGAGCGTAAACCCGTGACTGACGACTAAAAGTGTTTGGTCGGGATGCTTTTTAGTAACTCCAGCTAAAAAACTTTCCAGTTTGGCAGTGACTTGCGCGTATGTCGGTCCCCCTGAAACTTCCCATGAATTAGGTAACAAGTTATGATGCTCATCAAAATACATTGGATATTGGGCATAGAGATCGGTCAAAAGCTGGCCGTTCCAAGTCCCATAGTCAAACTCGACTAGTCGTTCATCTAAAGTTGGTGTAGTTGAGCTGATGAGGTTAGCGGTTTGGACGGCCCGTTTGAGCGGACTGGCATAGACGGCATCAAAACTTACATTAGCTAGCTTGGCTTTAGCGGCTAAAGCTTGTTGTTGACCGAGTTTAGTCAGTGGCGTGTCAATCTTGCTACCCTGCATGATCTGCGCTAAATTAGCCTCACTTTGTCCGTGCCGCACACAATAGATAGTTGTCATGATAAATTCCCCCATTTCTGCTTAAATTCTAGTGCAAGATCGATTTGAAAGTAAACAAAAAAGCCCTGAAAAACAGGACTTTTTTGTTTAGTATCAAAATTACTTGTTCAATGGTTTCCATTCCCAAGCTTCGACTTCAGGTAGGTCAGTACCTTCATCACGAATGTATTGGTGATGTTTTGCGATGATGCTATCCATTTCAGCAACTAATTCGCCGTACTTGTCTGGGTTAGGCAAGCTCAAGACAGCTGATTTCACTAAGTCGAAACGATCCATTTGGTTTAGGACACGCATGTCAAATGGGGTAGTGATATCACCATTTTCACGGTAACCGTGGATCTTGATGTTGTGGTTGTGGCGATCAAAGAAGATGTCACGGATCAAGCCTTCAAAACCGTGGAAGGCAAAGACAACTGGTTTGTCTTTAGTGAAGTACATGTCAAATTCATCATCACTCAAACCACGAGGGTCAACTTTAGGACTTCTGAGTTTCAACAAGTCGACCACATTGATGAAGCGGATCTTTAAGTCAGGCAATTTTTCATGCAAGATCGAGATTGCAGCTAAAGTTTCCAAGTTAGGTTCTGTACCTGCAGCTGCAAAGACGATATCTGGTTCAGCGTTTTGATCTGTTGAAGCCCAATCGATGATCTTAAGACCCTTGTCGACTAATTCTTTAGCTTCAGCAGCTGAGTAGAATTGTTCACGTGGGTGCTTAGATGAAACGATCAAGTTGATCTTGTCGCGGTCATTTAAGACTTTGTCAAAGACAGCCAACAAGGAGTTTGCATCAGCTGGCAAGTATTCACGGATAAATTCAGGTTTCTTATCAGCTAAGTGACCTAAAAGACCTGGATCTTGGTGAGTGTAACCATTGTGGTCTTGTTGGAATACCGTTGAAGTAGCCACCACGTTTAAGGAAGGTATTTCTGTTCTCCAAGGAATTTCCTTAGCTTTACGTAACCACTTGAAGTGTTGAGTCAACATGGAGTCAACGACACGTAAGAAAGCTTCGTATGAGGCGAAGAAACCGTGGCGACCAGTCAAGACGTAACCTTCTAAGAAGCCTTCATCTTGGTGTTCAGACAATTGTGAGTCGATGATCCGGCCTTGTGGTGCCATGAATTCATCGTTAGGTTCTTTGATATCCAACATCCATTGGCGGTTTGTTTCTTTGAAGAGTGGTGCTAAACGGTTAGACATTGTTTCGTCAGGTCCGAAGATACGGAAATTCTTGTTAGCATCGTTTAATTTAACAACATCTTCAAGGTAACGACCTAAAACAGTCATATCTTGTTCTTTGTTCTTACCTGGTGTTGTTGTATCCACAGCATAGTTGCGGAAATCAGGTAAAGCTAAGTCACGGATCAATGAACCAGGATTTGTATGTGGGTTCATTGCCATACGTTTGTTGCCCTTAGGTGTCAATTCAGCCAATTCAGGGATCAAAGCACCTTTTTCGTCAAATAATTCTTCTGGGCGGTAGCTTTCCAACCATTCGACCAAAGCATCAGCATGTTGCATGTCATTTTGGTCAACTGGGATCGGAATTTGGTGAGCTCTAAATGAGCTTTCGATCGGTTTGCCATCCCATTCCTTTGGACCAGTCCAGCCCTTAGGTGCACGGAAGACGATCATTGGCCATACAGGTAATGAATTGTCATTGTTCTTACGTGCATTTTCTTGGATAGCTTTGATCTTTTCGATAGCTTTATCTAAGCCAGCAGCCATTTCTGGGTGCATCTTTTCAGGGTCAGTCCCTTCAACAAAGATCGGATCCCAGCCAAGACCTTCGAAGTATTTACGTAAGTTTTCGTTTGATTCACGTGACAAGATCGTTGGGTTAGAGATCTTAAAGCCGTTTAAGTCTAAAATAGGTAACACAGCCCCGTCATTTATAGGGTTGATGAACTTGTTTGACATCCAAGATGCAGCTAATGGACCAGTTTCAGCTTCACCGTCACCAACAACAGCAGCCACGATCAGATCAGGGTTATCTAGGACAGCCCCAGTTGCGTGGGAGATCGAGTAACCCAATTCACCACCTTCATGGATCGAGCCTGGTGTTTCAGGGGCAGCGTGAGAAGCGATCCCACCTGGGAATGAGAAACGTTTGAAGAGTTTCTTCATCCCTTCAACATCTTGCGTGATCTCTGGGAAAAGTTCAGTATAACTACCATCAAGATATGAGTTGGAGACCATAACTTGACCACCGTGACCTGGACCTTCGACATAGAACATATCAAGGTCGTATTTGTTGATAACACGGTTCAAGTGAGCATAGATAAAGTTTTGCCCGGCGATCGTACCCCAGTGGCCGATCGGTTTGACTTTCACGTCAGATGCTTCAAGTGGGCGACGTAATAATGGGTTGTCCTTTAAGTAAAGTTGTCCCACGGAAACATAGTTAGCGGCACGCCAGTAAGCATCAAGTTTGTTTAAATATTCTTTAGATGAGTAATCTACAGTCATGGCGAGATCTCCTTTGTTAATTTCTTTCTACACTTCTATAATAACGTTTTCTTGGGAGATGTCAACCATTTTGAATATTGGGACGTACCAAAATTAAATTTTACGGAACAAATGCCTATAATAAAGGATTTTTGCTCGAAATTTCTTTTTGTTCTTGGAGCTTGATCACTTCGATATCACGTGAGATCATCAATTCTTCATCAGTCGGAACTAACAAAGCAGCGATCTTAGAATCAGGTTTAGTGATAAAGCCTTCTTCACCCTTAGAATTGAGCGTGTCATCTAGTTTGACGCCCATGAATTCGAGTTCGTCACAGACTAATTTTCTGATCACATCGGAATTTTCTCCGATCCCAGCTGTAAAGACGATCCCATCTAAGCCTTTCATTTCGGCGTAGTATTGCCCGATATAGCGGACGATATTTTTGATAAAGAGCGTAACGGCGATCTGTGCGCGTTTGTTGCCTGCATCTTTGGCAGCGATGACGTCACGCATATCAGATGAGACGCCCGAGATCCCTAAAAGTCCAGACTGTCTGGTCAAGATCGAGATCATTTCTTCTGGGTCGGTGATGTTTAACTTTTTCATCATGTAAGTCACTAGTTCGACATCGACGTCACCCGAACGAGTCGCCATTGTGACCCCAGTCAGTGGGGTGAAGCCCATCGTTGTATCAAAAGACTTGCCATCTTTGACAGCACATAGAGAAGAACCGGCTCCCAAATGACAAGTGATCAACTTGAGGTCTTTAAGCGATTTGTGCATCAAAGCTGCGGCTTGGCGAGCGACATAACGGTGACTGATCCCGTGGGCTCCGTAGCGCCGGACACCGTATTTTTCGTACCATTCGTACGGCACGCTGTAGAGATAATTTTTTTCTGGGATCGAATGGTGATAGGCGGTATCAAAGGAAGCAACAGCTAAAGCATTTGGCAAAAGTTTTTTGAAGACTTTGATACCCAAAAGATTAGCCGGATTGTGTAAACGAGCTAGGTCACTGATCTCATCGATCTTTTTGATCACATCATCGTCGATAACGACGGAATGGTCGAAGTATTCGCCCCCAGCTACGACCCGATGACCAACGGCGGTGATCTCGTTTAGGTCTTTGAGCAAATGGAGTTCGACTAAAAGTTTCAACAAGAGATCAACGGCAAAAGCATGATCTGGGATCGGCAGTTCTTGGTGATATTTTTGACCGTTGTATTTGACAGTCACGCTCGAGCCTTCGATCCCGATCCGGTCGATCAGCCCACTGGCTAAGACATCTTCGGTGGGGATCGCAAATAATTTGAATTTTAAACTAGAACTACCAGAGTTGATGATCAATGTTTTTTCCATGGTGAGGTAAACCCCTTTCATATAGTTAAATCCATTACTATCATAAGCTAACTAGCACCCAATGTAAACGCTTCAGTTTGTGAAGTGGTGAGCTATCATAGGGCAATAACGTCTAGTAAATAACGATGGGAGCACCCTGATGCGTTTGTTGCATCAAAGTGCCCCTATTGTTTAAAGTAATTGCCTCACAAACTCACTTGGATTTAATTTAAAAAGGCTAAAACACCGTATAAAGTGATAAGTATCACCGCTAGACCCCATTGCCACTTAGGCAGGTGGTCTTGAAAGCTAAAAGTTCGCGGATAGCCCTCTAAAAAACCTTGGACTCGTATTGCTTGTGCTAAAGCATCGGACCATTGAAGAGAGGTCACGATCAACTTTAGATAGAGTGCGGGGGTATAGAAGTGATACGGGTGTTGCTTGTTCAAAGCAGCATAACGCATCAAGCGGAGTTGCTTTTGTAAAGCGCTGACCATATTAGCAGCGGCTAAAAAGCCATAAACAAAGGTCTGAGAGAGCTTGAGATGTAAGACTAAGCTAAATAAGATCTTCTCTAAACTCGTGGTCAAAAGCAGACAACAGCCTAGCAATAAATAACAAAAGAGCCGGCTGGTGTACAGGGCTGCATTGGCCCAAGCATTTGTTTGACTAAAGGCGATAAAGGACCACCATGTTCCAAAGGCGAGGGGCAAGCTGACCAATAAGATGAGCCCGAGCTTTTTGTAAGACACGCGTTGACTAGCCAGGTAAAGCAAGCACAGAGCACAAAGAGCGATATTTAGCCATAAAACATGGGCAAAAGCGAGCAATAGCCCTAGACCAAGCATGAGGATGACTTGGATCGTAGGATTTAAGCGAAATTTTGTCAATTTTCGTTTCCCCCTAGCTTTAACGTTTGATCTTCAAAAATAAGTTCGTAATCCAAATGTTCAGTGATCCCTACGCGTTGATGCGAGGTCAATAAGACAGCGGTCTGTTCAGCTTGGCAACTGTCTTTGAGCAAAGTCAAGCAAGTCTGGATACTAGCTTGGTCGAGATTGGCGAAGGGCTCGTCTAAAAGTAAGACCGGTTGTCCCATTGCTAAAACACTTAAAAATTGGAGTTTTTGTTGCTGCCCGCCGGAGAGTTGGTAAATAGAGCAGGGCTCAAGTTCATCCAGCCCCAGGACCTGTTTGGCATGTGCAAGCCGTTCTTTAGTCCAATAGTGGGGCGCTAAAGTATTGCGGCTGACAAGTGCGAGTTCTTCTTGGACGGTCGCACAACTAAATTGCGCCGTCGCTTCTTGGAGCATGAGGCCGACTGTTTTGGCCCAACGCTGTTTGAAAAAATGCGGTGGACGTTGCCCAGCATAGCTCAATTTTCCTTGATAGGGGATAAGGGTACAAAGCGCTTGCAATAAAGTCGATTTCCCCACACCATTTGCTCCGCTCAACAGCCCGAGTTGCCCTTGGGGAAGGGTAAGATCATGTGGTTTCAACAATAAATTTTCCCCGCGAGTTAAACTGAGCTGTTTCCAAGTTAATTTCCCGGGTTTTAATGGGCGCCGATCTAGGGGAGCCGGAGTGGCTGACGTCAATTTGGACAAGTCGAACTTGATGAGACGACTGTGCTCGGCATTGAAGCGATAGGCAAAGTCGAGCAAGTCTTGGTAGCCACTGGGATCATGATCAGCGATGATAAAAGTCTTGCCTTGATTTTTTAATTTCAATAATAGCTTTAACAGTTTGGCTTTACTAGTCGGATCAACGTTAGCAAAGGGTTCGTCGAGTAAGATGATCTCACTTTCGGTCGCCAGTACACAGGCGAGGGCCGCTTGTTGCTTTTGTCCACCTGACAGCGTAGAGAGTTGGCGATCTTTGAGCGAAGTCAGTTCTAGTTCTTGCAAGATACGTTGCTTTTGGGCAGTGATCTGTTTAGCTGGGAGCTGTAAATTTTCAAGGACAAAGGTCAATTGTTGGTCTAAAGTCGCCATACAAAAGCGTTTGTCAGGATCTTGAAATAGCATCCCGATCCGTTTAGCACGCTCAAAGGGCACGATCTGTTCGAGGGGCTGATCTTCTAAAAAGATACCGCCATGGGTGATCTGTCCGCCAAATTGAGGATACAGTCCACAAAGCAATTTAAAAAAGGTCGATTTACCACTGCCCGAAGGAGTAGCTAATAAGCTACAAGTTTGGGGCTCAACGTAAAAATCCAGCTTTTCAAAGAGCGGTGGTCGCCCGGGGGCATAGCTAAAAGTCAGTTCTCTAAGTTCTAATTTGACCATCAGATGCGCACCTTAGCTTTCGAGACGAGTTTTGCGATCTGGTAGATGAGTACACCATCAAAAAAGGCTAAAGATAATAGCCGGATACCAAATAAAGTCAATAACATCGAAAGTGGGTAGGCCTGGTAACCACTTTGGAAATAATCCCAAGCAAAGGTCACAATGGCTGAAAAGATCACAGATAAGGTCAGTGCTTTTTTGCCAAAATTTTTATAACCATAAGTCAAAAAGCCTAGTTCACTGGCAGCCCCTTGTAAAGCACCCGTGATCAAGTTAGCCGCACCCCAGCTGGAAAAGAGCAACATCTCAGCGGTCGCAGCGAGAAATTCGCCTAAAAAAGCCGCCCCTCGACGTTTCAATAAGATCGCTGCCAGTGGACCAGCCATCAGCCAGATCCCAAGCATCAGATCATTGGCGTAAGGTTTAAGGAAAGTTGCCGCTAAAGCGTAGTATAGATAGCTTGCACCTTGATAGATCAAACCAAAAAAGGCAGCTAAAAGGGCAAGAAAGATGATATCTTTGGTTTGCCAATGTTGTTTTGTTGAATTTGGATCGTATGTTTGCATACAAAAACCCCCTGCTTAGATTATATAAGCAGGGGTGTGATGGTCTGGGCGCACGAAAAAATGCTAAGCTCCCTCCGCTGGTATTAACCAGATCAGGTGATATGGGTATTTCTCAGCCAAACGGCACCCCAGCTTATATCGCTCACAGTATAGCAATGTTTATGTGAGCTGTAAAATATTATGCTTATTGCGCAACACTGACAAAGGTATTGAATTTCAAATATTTGTAGTGGAAACGCATGTGTGAATATTCAAACGGTGTCCCGTTATCTAAGAAAAAGACACCTTCCATGATCCCAGTCGGTTCGTGTTCATTTAAGCCTAATAATTCACGATCGTTAGGCGTTGATGGCTCGGCAAAGACTGAGAGAAATGATTTAGTGACTGACTGATTGTGCTTATCTTGCATGTAGTTAAAGATCGAGCCTTTGATCGTTTGTTGATCTAGTTTAGGCACGATCTTGATCGGAATATAGCCTGTTTCGATCATAAATGGTTGGTCATCAAAGAGACGCAAGCGCACGATCTTGTAGACAAAATCTTCTGGATCTAAGAAGAGATCGCGTTGCAATTCTTCACTGGGACGTTCGACGTCAAAGCTCAAGACTTTGATCTTAGGTTTTTTCCCGTCCATTTGGAAGTTATCGGTGACCCCTAAGTTAGAACCTTCTTCGTAGTTGAAGACCGATTCATTTTTGAGGTATAGGGGATTGATAAAAGTTCCCGAGCCTCTTTTTTTGAAGATGATCCCATCATTTGCCATGCGATTCAACGCGCGCTTGATCGAGCTACGACTAACATCATATTGACTGGCAAGCGTACGTTCATCGGGTAGTTTCATATCGGGGAATTCATGATCAAAGATCTTTTGTTTGAGATCAGAGATGATCTGTTTATAAATAAGTTCGGCCGTAGTTCTCACCCTTTCACTAGTTCTTATTAAATTCTAGTTAACCACAAGAAGACTAAAACAACAAGAAATAAAAAATATTATGAGTTTTACTAAAATTTTACTAACTATTTTGGCAAATAAATGGTAGAATATTTTTGAGAGAATTGAAACTCATCTGCTGGGAGGAAATAAAATGTCAGTTTTAGTTTTAGGTGGCGCTGGCTATATCGGTTCACACACAGTTGACCGCTTAGTAGACCAAGGCCAAGATGTTGTAGTAGTTGACAGCTTAGTGACGGGTCACCGGGCTGCGATCAATGATAAGGCTAAGTTTTATCAAGGCGATCTTGCAGATCAAGATTTCATGCGTAAAGTATTTACAGAAAATCCTGAGATCGATGCAGTGATCCACTTTGCAGCTTACTCATTGGTCGCAGAATCGATGAAAAAGCCATTGAAGTATTTTGATAACAACACGGCTGGGATGATCAAGTTGTTGGAAGTTATGAATGAATTTGATATCAAAAATATCGTCTTCTCATCCACCGCAGCAACTTATGGTATTCCTGAAAAAATGCCGATCATGGAAAGTGATCCACAAGATCCGATCAATCCTTACGGTGAAAGTAAGTTGATGATGGAAAAGATCATGCGTTGGGCAGATGAAGCCTACGGGACAAAATTTGTCGCATTGCGTTACTTCAACGTGGCGGGGGCTAAGCCAGATGGTTCGATCGGTGAAGATCACGGTCCAGAAACGCACTTGATACCGATCGTTTTACAAGTAGCTCAAGGCAAGCGGGATAAGTTACAGATCTTTGGTGATGATTATAACACACCAGATGGGACCAACGTGCGTGATTATGTGCACCCATTCGACTTGGCGGATGCTCATATTTTAGCGGTAGATTACTTACGCAAGGGCAATGAGTCCAATGCCTTCAACCTAGGTTCTTCGACAGGTTTCTCCAACCTTGAGATCGTTGAAGCAGCTCGCAAGGTAACGGGCAAAGAGATCCCAGCTGAGATCGCTCCAAGACGTGGCGGTGATCCGGATTCCTTGATTGCAAGTTCCGACAAAGCCCGTGAGATCTTGGGTTGGAAGCCACAATTCGATAACATCGAACGCATCATCGAAACAGCTTGGGCATGGCATTCAAGTCATCCAAACGGTTATGATGACAAATAAGAAGTGCAATTCAGAGTGCTTAGAAACGTATAAATAAGAGCCGCCGACATTGTAATGTGTATTTTGCATTACGATGTCGGTGGCTCTTATTTACTAGTCTCTGCTCTGAATTGCACGTTACGGATACATAGCTCAAGTGCGCATTTTGCATTGCGTTGCATTTATCCACAAAAAAAGGAAATGCCAGCTGACATTTCCTAATACGATCTAGGTGAGTTGGGTCAAGAGTGGTTTTGCCTTGGCGTTATCCAATGGCAAGTAAGCCGGACCAACAGCTGCGCGATCGATCGCTAAACTATAATTGCTTGTGAGTGAAGGGACCATTTTTGAAAGCTCGTTCAATTGTTCCGAGACAAAGCGAGAGAAGGAGAAGTTGCGTTGCTCTTTCATCGTTTTTTCAAGATCAATATTAAAGGTCACATCTAAAAAGCAACCACTTTCCTTATCGGATAAACGCCATGCTTTACTGTGGTTCTGTCGTGATTCAATTTTTTCAACTACTGTTTCAGCCATAAAAAGCCCCTCCTAGAAAAATCTTTGGTTGTATTAACGTCTATACCATACTATGGATCAAAATTTTTTGCAAGCGTTTTACATTTGTTGATAAGTAAATCAGCAGAAATCATTATTTGAGTGCCTTAAATAGTGGGGGTCTAAGGACTTATCTTTAATACTTAAGATTATTTTAAGGAAAAATCTGCAAACTATACCAATTTTTGAAGTTTTAAAAAGTCGCTAAGCATCTGTGCAAGCGCTTTAAATAAAAGTGTAAATGCGGTAAAATAAGAGTAGTTAAATAACGCATTTATAAGTGAGATTTGGAGGAGATTTTTGATGGATATCTTTAGAAAAGAGCTTGATACCTTTGATGGACATACAGTGACTCAGATCACTTTGGTCAACGATAACGGAGTCGAGATCTCATGCTTGACGATGGGAGCGATCTGGCAAGCTTTTAACGTTCCAAGTGGTGCGGGGAAGAAGAACTTATTATTGAGTTTTGATCATACAAAGGATTACTATGCCAACGCTCAAAATATCTGTAAGGTGATCGGTCGAGTAGCTGGCCGGATCGCGCATGGTAAGTGTGAATTAAACGGTGAGCAGGTTCAATTGCCACAAAATGAGAACGGTAATACGTTACATGGGGGCGCAAATGGATTTAGCACTTATAACTGGAACTATACCACTTCACGCAATAAAAATAGTGTGAGTGTTATCTTCCAAAAGAAGATCACCGAGAAGATGGATGGTTTCCCAGGAAATATTTTGGCAACGATCATCTATACTTTAAATAACAATAACAAAGTGACAATCGCCTTTAGTGCATTGGGTGGCTCAAAAGATAGTTTGTTCAACCCGACCAACCATGTATACTTCAATTTGAGTGACCGCCAAGACCTTTCCAGCCACTCACTTAAGATCAATAGCAGTGCAACGTTAGAGACGGACGAAAATAATATTCCGACTGGCCGGGTCAAAGATGTCGAAGATACACCACTTGATTTTAGAGAGTTCCGCAATGTTAAAGTAGCCGCTGACGAAGCTGACGGCTTTGATGATGCTTTTGTGGTCAACCAGCCGGGTAAAGGGACAGAACCGATCGCTGTTTTACGTGATGAAGATAGTGGCCACCAGATCACGATCGATTCCGATCGCAACGGCTTGGTAATGTACAATATGCCAGCCTTAGATACTGAGATCAAGTTCACACGTGATCAAGGTAAACCAGCGATCCCAGGCGAAGGTTTAGCGCTTGAAGCTCAGACCTTACCAGATGCGATCAATCAAGAAAACTTTGGTGATATCATCTTACCGAAGAACGGTAAGCGTTCATATCACATCCAATTTGCATACGATAAGATCAAGTAACTGTTTTAGGGCCGTGTTTTATAGAAGCACGGTCTTTTTTTGTGATATTCGACTTACTACACTTATCAAGTATTAATGGTATACTTAAATTATTATCTTTAAGTAAGGGGAAAGTTTATGGATCTTTGGAAAAAGTTTATCAATAATGTCTCCTTGAGACGATTCGTCGTCTTACTAGGCATCATTGGTGTTTTGTATGCTTTACGTAGCTTGATCAGCATCATTTTGCTGACGTTTATCTTCACATTTTTAGTGGTACAGCTGACCAATTATATTCGGCGGTATGTGAAGATTCCATCGCAATTGATCGTGATCGTGACCTATCTATTGTTCATCGGTTTTATCTATCTAGCAGTGACGATCTATGTACCTAAACTCGCTGTCCAAACCGAAGCGATGATCAATTCATTATTGAGTTTTTATCAGCATCCACCGCATGGAGCGCAGGATCTGATACACTATATCGACCGCTACTTTGGTAAGATAGATATCATGCAACAGTTCAAGGGTGGCTTTGGGATCGCGCTAGGCTATCTTAAGAGTTTGGGCTCGATCGGCTTTACGTTTGTGATGTCGTTACTGTTGAGTTTCTTTTTTACGATCGAAAAAGACGATCTCTATCGTTTTTCTAAAGGCTTTTTGAGTGGCCCATTTGCGTGGTTATTCGAAGATATTTATCATTTTGCCAAGATCTTTGTGAATACTTTTGGGGTCGTACTTGAAGCTCAATTTGTGATCGCCGTCGTCAATACGGTGATCACCACGATCTGTTTGGCGATCATGAACATGCCTCAATTGCTCAGTTTAGGGATCATGGTCTTTGTGTTGAGTTTAGTCCCTGTAGCTGGGGTGATCATTTCCGCGATCCCGATGATGTTTATCGGCTATTCGGTCGGTGGGTTGCGCTATGTCTTTTATATTGTTATTATGCTAGTCGTTGTTCATGCTTTGGAAGCCTATATCTTAAATCCAAAATTCATGGCTAGCCGCACGGAATTACCGATGTTTTACACCTTTGTCGTCTTATTTGTTGCAGAACATCTCTTTGGTGTTTGGGGCTTGATCGTGGGTATTCCGATCTTTACCTTTATGTTAGACGTTTTAGGCGTAAAGCCGGTCCATGCCAAGGGTGAACGTTTGAAGAAAGTTAGAAAGTTGGAGCGTAAAAATGAATAAGCAGGAATTTTTGGCAGAATATGCTGTTGCCCGCAAAAATACTGATTCGGTCAAGTGGGATAATTTAAAAGAAACTTTCGATGCAGAAGATCTATTGCCACTTTGGGTCGCTGATACTGAATTTAAAGCACCAAAAGAAGCACTTGAAGCGATGACAAAACGGATCGCGCACGGTGCGTTTGGCTATTCACTAACACCGGATGCGTATTTTGAAGCTTATTTTAAATGGCAAAAAGAACGCTATGGGATCGAATTACATCGCGAATGGATGCGTTTTGGCACAGGGGTCGTGCAATCTTTGAGCACGTTAGTCAACTTGTTGACGCAAAAAGATGATGCTGTTTTGGTCTTGCAACCAGTGTATTATCCATTTATGAAGGTCATTGAAAATAATGAGCGTAAATTAGTCGTTTCCGATCTCAAGAATGAAGCTGGGATCTACTCGATGGATCTAGCCGATATCGAAGAAAAGATCACGGAAGAGCAAGTGAAGTTATTGATCTTATGTTCACCGCATAATCCAGTCGGCCGTGTCTGGTCTGAAACAGAACTAGCCGAGCTACTCGAATTATGTCGTCAAAAGCAAGTGCTCGTGATCGCAGATGAGATCCACCATGACCTTTTGTTGACAGATAAACCATTTATCTCAGCTTTAGAAGTCAGCGAAGGCAAGTATCGCGATAATTTAGTCGTTGTCGATGCGCCATCGAAGACCTTTAACATGGCAGCTCTGCAAAATAGTCATGTGATCATCCCTAATCCGCAGATGCGTCAGCGCTATGACAAGTTAGTTGAGCGTTTAGCTGCCCCAGCCGGTAGTATTTTAGGCAAGGTGGCTGCAGCTGCTGCCTATGAACATGGTACTTCGTGGCTCGAAGGTCTATTGGAAACGATCCAAGCTAACTATGACTATGTAAAGGAAAATCTAACTAAAGCTTATCCACAGATCGTCATTTCACCGTTAGAAGGAACATATCTAATGTGGATCGATCTTAGTGCAGTCGTGGATCCAGCTAAATTAGAGTTTTTTGTAAAAAATAAGGCTGGTTTAGCAGTCGATTTTGGCGATTGGTTCGGCGCTTCGGGTGCGGGACATATTCGGATCAATTTAGCCACGACACCTGAAAATATCGAACGTGCCGTGACTGCTTTGCTGAAAGCTTTAGATGAAAATCAAAGCTAAATTCACTAAAGCACTATCAATTTTTTGCATTTCAGTGTAAAATATCTTTGTATCATAAACATAAGAAAGAGGTTTTTACTAAATGGCAAAATTAGTATTTATCCGTCACGGACAAAGTGAATGGAACTTAGAGAACCTTTTCACAGGTTGGGTTGACGTCAACTTGAGTGAACAAGGCGAACGTGAAGCTAAGGAAGCTGGCCGCAAGTTAAAAGAAGCTGGTATCGAATTTGATCAAGCTTACACATCTGTTTTAACACGTGCCATCAAGACTTTGCACTTCGCACTTGAAGAATCAGGCCAATTATGGATCCCTGAAACAAAATCATGGCGCTTAAACGAACGTCACTACGGTGCATTACAAGGCAAGAATAAAGCTGATGCAGCTGAAAAATACGGTGACGAACAAGTTCACATCTGGCGTCGTTCTTACGACGTATTGCCTCCATTATTGGATGCAAACGATGAAGGTTCTGCAGCAAACGATCGTCGTTACGCAGAATTAGACCCACGTATCATCCCTGGCGGTGAAAACTTGAAGGTTACTTTGGAACGTGTTATCCCATTCTGGGAAGACAACATCGCTCCAGACTTGTTGGATGGCAAGAACGTTATCGTTGCTGCACACGGTAACTCATTACGTGCCTTGACAAAATACATTGAAAACATCTCTGATGAAGACATCATGGACGTTGAAATGGCAACAGGTCAACCAGTTGTTTATGAATTGGATGACAACTTGAACATTGTCTCCAAAGAAAAGCTTTAAGATAAAGCCTTTCGGTAAAAAGAAGCGTGATCTCCGAGCGAGACCACGCTTTTTTGTTAGCTTATTTATCAGCAAAATACTGTTTTACTTTAGGGACGACTTCTTTGCCGTAGATCTCGATCGCTTGCATGACATCTTCATGAGGCATGGAAGCGACAGGTAAATGGAGATAGAAGCGAGTTAGACCTAAAGTCTAGATCATCTTGATGATCTTATTAGCTACCATATTAGCATCACCGACGAAAATAGCCCCTTCATAGTTGATACTTTCAAGATATTTTTCGTATGATAGGCCGGCCCAATGAGGCCGTTCTTGACTGATCGTGTCGGTCAAAAATTTAGTCGGGTAGAAGTAATCCTTGATCGCTTTTTCGCGGTCATGAGCTAACCAGCCCCCAAGAATGCGCAGCTATCGACATCTTAGTGAGATCTTTGCCAGTTTTTTCAGCGACAGCACAGTAGAGTTTTGTCAATGGTTGGAAATCTTTAAACTTGCCCCCGATAGTTGCGTAGACGATCGGAAGGCCCATTTCAGCTGCCCGGATCGTAGAATCGATACTACCACCAGTAGCTAAAGCAATCGGTAATGGTCTTTTTGAGCGAGGATAGATACCTTTATGATCGATCTTAGGTGTAAATTTTCCTTTAGGCCAGTCTAAGATCTCATTTTCGTTGATCTTTAGTAACATATCTAGTTTTTCTTTAAAAAGATCATCATAATCTGCCAGATCATAGCCAAAAAGCTCAAAGGCTTCGGTAAAAGAACCACGTCCAGCCATGATCTCGATCCGGCCAGGGGCAACCGCATCGATCGAGGCATATTGTTCGTAAACTCTGATCGGATCGATCGTCGGTAAGTTAGTAGTGGCACTGGAAAGATGGATCTGTTTTGTCCGCGCTGCAGCCATTGCTAAAATGATCTCTGGAGCTGAAACGGCGAAGTCCTTGCGGTGGTGTTCAACAACTGCAAAAGCATCGATCCCAAGTTTATCTGCCAGTTCAACTTCTTCTAACAAGTCCCGGATCCGCTCATCATGGCTGATGGCTTGCCCAGTTTTTTCAAGTGGAGTCGTTTCACCAAAAGTAGAGATACCTAATTCAATTTGCATAAGAAATATCCTTCCTTCTTTCTTTAGTTTATATATAAACTTATTTTTTGTAAGCAAATAATAACATGTGTTTTAACATTTGGCAATAGTTGCGAGAAGTGGTAGAAATACTGAAGCAAATTAGCTATTCTTAGAAAATTGCTTGGTAAAGTTCTAGATGTTACTTATGTAGCGAGTAAATAGCCTATAAAAAAGCGTGATCTCCGGGTGAGACCACGCTTTTTTATATCACACCACTAAAGAAATAGATCACCGTAGCTAAGATCATTAGCAATAATCCGATCATACTGAGGGGATGTCTATTATCTCTTTCAAAGTAGTTAGTTAGTATTGTGAGCAGTACTAAAAATTCTGGGAAGAAATCATATTTGTGTAGTAAAAGATGTGTGGCTAAAAAGATGAACAACAATAGCAACTGGAAGACCAGTAAGAAGCGCGAACGCATGTGTATTCCCCCTAGACTTTCTCTCTACTTTAATTATAACCGAGGAAATATCTAAAATAAAAAATCGTGATCCAAATAGATTACGATCAAAATTACAATAACAGTACAAATAAAAAGCACAGCACCCAAGCGGTACCGTATAAAGCATAGTCGAGGCGCATTCTTTCTTGATTTAAACTGCACCAAGAAAGAGCTTGGAAGACCAAGCCGACTAATGCTAAAACAGAAAGCAATAAAAATAATATATTACTGTTGGACGAATTTTTGAGTAGTTGTTCAAATAGCAGTAATACTAGCCAAAAAAGATTGAAGATCAAGAGATAAGTCCGTGTTTTACTGAGCAAAAAAAGCCACTTCTTTTCTAAATTTATTCTTAATTTCATTATACAGCAAGCAAGAATATTCGTAGTAAAAAACGCCTTTCAATGAGCTGAAAGGCGTTTGGTCGATCATTCAGAAATAACGAGCATTGATTTGATCGTTTTGCGATTTTGCATATCTTTGTAAGCTTGATCGATATCATCCAAGCTATAAGTTTGGGTAAAGACCCGGCCTGGATCGATATCACCATCGAGAACAGCCTTTAATAAGATCTGCTTATCATATGTCGTCACGGAAGCAGAACCCCCACCGATCGTAATATTTTGGGCAAACGTTGAGCCTAAAGGTCGGTTGTTATAGTGGGGTACACCGACATAACCGATGCGCCCACCGTTGTGTAAAACTCCAAGTGCTTGTTCGATCGAAGCTTCAGTCCCGACACATTCAAGGGCAGCATCTGCCCCGCCACCTAAGATCTCGCGAACTTTGGCGATCCCTTCTGGCCCACGTTCGGCAACAACTGCAGTCGCACCAGATGCTAGAGCCATTTCTTGGCGGTCTTTGTGGCGACTCATGAGGACGATCTGTGAAGCCCCGCGCATTTTAGCTGCGATCACAGCACATTGTCCGACCGCGCCATCACCGATCACGACTACTTTATCGCCGGGTTTGACATCGGCCACGCGCGCAGCATGGTAACCTGTTGGCATGACATCAGCCAAAGTCAACAATGATTTTAGCATACCTTCAGTATAATCAGCTGGCTTGCCAGGGATCTTGATCAAAGCCCAGTTACCGTAGTGGAAACGAACGTATTCGGCTTGGAAACCACTTGACCAATTGCTGTAGCCGGGATGGTTATCACAAGTACCATCAAAGCCAGCGCGACAAGCATCGCAGTGACCGCAGCCATGAGTAAATGGAACGATCACGAAATCGCCAGGCTTGACCGTAGTGATCGCCGAACCGATCTCTTCAACGATCCCTAAAGCTTCGTGCCCACTATTTTCTGAGTGAGCTGCTTTATCGTCGCCGTGAGCATATGACCAAAGATCTGAGCCACAAACACACGCCCGTACGACTTTGATGATCACATCATCATCCCGCTCGAGGCTTGGCTTTTCGACCTCTTCGATGATCATTTGACCTGCTTTTTCAAAAATTGCGCTTTTCATGAAATCTACCCCTTTCGTCTTATCGCTAACATTATAAAATATTGTCCACAAGGTATCCAATACTTAGTTTCGATAATTAGTTATGCAAAGGAGGAATAGCTCGTTGTTGTTTCCATTTGAAAAATTTTGTCCAGAAAAATAAGAAAAGTAGATAGGGGATAAGTGAATACTGGGAGAGATAGAGCGTTACTTCTTGTTCATCAGGTGTGATAAAACTTTCAACATGTAAACCTAATACAGTCGTGAGCTTGGCATTTCCCTTGATCAAGAACATTTCGATGATAAAATCTATGATAAAAAGATAGATAAACATTTCTGTTCCACGGATGATATAATTTTTAAAATTCGCAGCCATTGCCTTATGCTCCTTTCTAAGTTGATCATATCATGTAAACGCTAACGATGATAGCTAAAAATAACAATTGATGCCGTGGTCACAAAAGACTTGGCGATACTCTTGGAGCTCTTCGGGATGTAAGGCTTTGACATCTTCAAATTCATACTTGCGTCCTAGAAGTTGATATTTATTTTCACCGAATTGATGGAATGGGAGCAGTTGAACATCAGTGATCTGATGCTCATTGAATAATTGTGCGAAATGTTTGGCGTCAGTCAATGAGTCGTTGAAGCCAGGGATCACCGGAATGCGTAAAACGATCTGCTTGTGATGGGCAAAAGCATACTGGATATTTTGAATGATCAAGTTATTTTGGACACCCGTTACTTGGCGATGTTTGAGCGTATTGTAGTGCTTAAGATCGGTGTAGATGAAGTCAACGTATTCGATGAGTTCCGCAAATTTCTGGGGCTCCACATAGGCGGTCGTTTCGATCGCAGTGTGGAGCCCTTTTGCTTTCGCTTGTTGCAAGATGCTTTTGGCAAAGTGGAATTGTGCAAAGATCTCGCCACCTGAAAGGGTAAGGCCACCGCCAGATTCTTCATAGAAATCGATATCTTTTAGGACTTCGGCGATGATCTCGTCTACAGTCCTTTCTTCGCCGATCGTCGTTTGTTTTTTAGTTTGTGCATCGAGGATCGATTCGGGGCGCCGACGTTGTGATTCAGGATTGGCACACCAAGGGCAACGCAAAGGACAACCCTTTAAAAAGACTGTCGTGCGGATCCCCGGGCCATCATGGAGCGAAAAATGTTGAATATTAAAAATGATACCACGGTCAGTAACAACCATTATTAACACCTCACTTGCTTTTTTCTTTATCATAGCAATAAAACGAAAATATTTCAATTACGAACGAAAGAAAATAGAGTTTTACTTTTTAGCAGAATCGATTAAAATAGAATTTGGGGTGAAGTTAATGGAACGTTTAGATAAGATCATAAAATTAGTTTCAAAAGAGCGAAAAGTCGATGTTAATACGCTGTCCGAGACATTAGGGGTTTCGAAGGTCACGATCAGAAAAGATCTAGATAAACTTGAAGCAAAGGGATTATTGCATCGAGAGCATGGCTATGCGGTCTTAAATAGTGGCGATGACATCAATGTTAGATTGTCATTTCACTACGATGTCAAAAAAAAGATCGCACAAAAAGCGGCTGAATTAGTCAACGATAATGAAACGATCATCATCGAGTCGGGGTCGACGTGTGCGTTATTGGCAGAGGAGATCTGTCGGACTAAGCGGGGCGTGACGATCTTGACCAACTCTTATTTTATCGCCGACTATGTTAAGCGCTATGACTCGTGTAAGATCGTTTTACTCGGGGGCGAATATCAAAAGAACTCACAGGTGACGGTGGGCCCACTAGTCAAAGAGATGATCAGATTGTTTCACGTGCAACTTGCATTTATCGGTACCGATGGCTTTGCTGAAGCGGTCGGCTTTACCGGTAAGGATCTGATGCGCACCGAAGTCGTTCATGCGATGGCTGAAGTTGCCGATGAAGTCGTGATCTTGACCGATTCATCGAAGTTCTTGCAACGTGGAACAGTTGGTCAATTTACCCCTGACCAGATCAGTGGTGTTATTACGGATAAGAATATCAGTGCAACTAAAGAAGCGTATCTCCTGCAAAATCAAGTCAAAGTAACCAAAGTCTAAGTAAAGCGTGCGATCATGGATAACAAGAGATCTATTACGATGCGATAATACGTATTGTAATAGATCTCTTGTTGTTTATAGCTCGGATTTTTACGTCTAAAATAGGGAAAACATTTGTATTTTTTCTAATAACATGCTATGTTTATTACGAAAGAAAGTTTATGATTTTCAAACGAAAGGGAGGCGCGAAAGATGACACTTGAACTACTTACCCAAAAATACACCAATGAGACACAACAAAATTCGCAAAAGCACTTTGGTTATTTAACACCGCGAATGTATAAATATCGCAATAAAGTTTTAGATAAAAAGCCGTATATTGATGCACAACGAGCACTTTTGGTGACAGAAAGCTACCAAAAACATCAAGCTAAGCCAAATGTTTTGAAAAGAGCTTATATGCTCCAAAATATTTTAGAGAACATGTCGATCTATATCGATGATGAGACTATGATCGTGGGTAATCAAGCTTCTAGTGATAAGGATGCTCCGATATTTCCTGAGTACACTTTGGAGTTTGTTTTAGCTGAACTTGATCTGTTCGAAAAACGTGATGGGGATGTTTTTTATATCACTGAAGAGACTAAAGAGCAGTTGCGTGCGCTTGCGCCTTTCTGGGAGGATAATACGTTACGGGCGCGAGCGGGGACCATGTTACCCCAAGAAGTTCAAGTTTATATGGAAACGGGCTTCTTTGGGATGGAAGGTAAGATGAACTCGGGCGATGCGCATTTAGCGGTCAATTATCAAAAATTACTAACTGAGGGTCTGCGTGGCTTTGAAGAAAAAACCAAGCAAGCTAAGGCCAAACTTGATCTGACGGTACCGGAAAACATTGATAAATATCATTTTTATGATGCGATCTTGATCACGATCTCGGCAGTCAAAAATTATGCCCAACGTTTTGCTGATCTAGCGCGCAAACAAGCCAAAGATGCGTCGGCTGCTCGGAAAGCAGAGTTGTTAGAGATCGCAGCGATCTGTGAAACTGTTCCCTATGAACCAGCCCAAACATTTGCGCAAGCGATCCAAGCGGTTTGGTTTATCCAATGTATCCTTCAGATCGAATCGAATGGTCATTCGTTATCATATGGAAGATTTGATCAATACATGTATCCTTATGTTAAAGCTGATCTTGAGGCAGGGCGCGAGACTGAAGCTTCGATCGTTGAGCGCTTGACCAATTTGTGGATCAAGACGTTGACGATCAATAAGGTTCGAAGCCAAGCCCATACTTTTTCTTCGGCAGGAAGTCCGCTCTATCAAAATGTGACGATCGGTGGGCAGACACGCCAAAAAGAAGATGCTGTCAATCCGTTGTCATTTATGGTGCTCAGATCAGTTGCTCAAACACACCTGCCACAGCCTAATTTGACGGTCCGCTATCATGCCGGGTTAGATCCAGAATTTATGAATGAAGCGATCGAAGTGATGAAACTTGGCTTTGGGATGCCGGCTTTCAACAACGATGAGATCATTATCCCATCCTTTATCCAAAAAGGTGTCAGCGTGGAAGATGCGTATGATTACAGTGCAATCGGCTGTGTCGAGACCGCTGTTCCTGGAAAATGGGGCTATCGTTGCACTGGGATGAGTTATATGAATTTTCCTAAAGTCCTGTTGATCGCGATGAATGGGGGGATCGACCCAGTTTCTGGTAAGCGCTTCACTCCAAACTATGGATATTTTCCTGAGATGCAGTCATTTGAAGAATTGACCACTGCCTTTGATGAGACCTTGCGCTATTTGACTAAGATGAGTGTGATCGTCGAAAATGCGATCGATCTAAGTCTTGAAAGGGAAGTGCCAGATATTTTGTGCTCGGCTTTGACTGATGATTGTATCGGGCGGGGCAAGCATCTAAAAGAAGGGGGCGCAGTCTATGACTATATCTCAGGGCTTCAAGTAGGGATCGCTAATCTAGCTGATTCACTAGCGGCAGTCAAAAAGTTGGTCTTTAGCGAAGAACGTTTGACACCAGCAGAGTTGTGGCATGCGTTGCAGACTGATTATGCTGGTGAAGAGGGTGAAAGGATCCGGCAGATGTTGATCAATGAAGCGCCTAAGTATGGTAATGACGATGATTATGCTGACAAATTAGTGACGGCTGCCTATGATGTATATATCGAAGAGATCGCTAAATATCCTAATACGCGCTATGGACGGGGTCCGATCGGTGGTATTCGGTATTCAGGAACGTCTTCGATCTCGGCTAATGTCGGGCAAGGGCGTGGCACTTTGGCGACACCGGATGGCCGCCATGCAGGGACGCCTTTAGCGGAAGGGTGTTCACCATCACATAATATGGATCAAAAAGGTCCGACTTCGGTTTTGAAATCGATCGCTAAATTACCAACGCATGAGATCGTTGGGGGCGTGCTGTTGAATCAAAAAGTCAACCCCCAGACTTTGGCTAAAGAAGAGGACAAGCAGAAGTTGATCGCATTATTGCGGACATTTTTCAATCGGTTACATGGATACCATATCCAGTACAATGTGGTCTCAAAAGAAACCTTGCTCGATGCCCAAAAGCATCCCGAAGAGCACCGTGATCTGATCGTCAGAGTGGCGGGATATTCCGCCTTTTTCAATGTTTTATCTAAGGCAACGCAAGATGATATCATTGCCCGAACTGAACATGCATTATAGAAAGAAGGCCGACAAATGGAATTTATGTTAGATACAGTAAATCTAGCGGAGATAAAAAAATGGGCGCAGATCTTGCCCCTAGCAGGGGTGACTTCTAATCCGACCATCATTAAACGTGAAGGAGAGTTGGATTTTTTTGAACATTTGAAAAAAGTTCGTGAGCTCATCGGCCCGCAACCGAGCCTACATGTCCAAGTTGTAGCTAAGGACACTGCAGGGATGGTTGCGGAAGCTAAGAAATTGCAAGCAGAACTTGGAGGCAACCTCTATATCAAGATCCCGGTCACCCAAGAAGGCTTAGTAGCGATCAAACAGCTAAAGCAAGCGGACTTTAAGGTCACTGCAACTGCGATCTATACGACGATGCAAGGACTTTTAGCGTTGGAAGCCGGAGCCGATTATTTAGCCCCGTATTACAATCGCATGGAGAATTTAGATACTGATCCGGTGGCACTGATCGCACAGTTAGCCAGTGCGCGGGAAAAAAGCACGCAAAAGGGCAAGATCTTAGCGGCTAGTTTTAAAAATGCCAGCCAAGTGACTAAAGCACTGGGGGCAGGTGCTCAAGCCGTGACTGCAGGCAGTGATATCTATGCCGCCAGTTTAGCTGATCCTGCGATCGCTAAAGCAGTATCTGATTTTGCCATCGATTGGAAGACGAGCCAGAAACGCGCGGGAATATAGGAAAAAACATTAGCGCATCTCCAAAAGGTTTGTTAAAATAACAGATGAAGTTTTCGCGTATAAGGGTCCAGCAGAACTAATTAGTTTTGCTGGACCCTTATTTTTTTATCTAAGAGAGAAAGTTTTTTATGGATTTTTACATGCGCTTACCCCGAAATCACCGGGAATTTGTTTTATTTTTGTTGATCGTGTCGTTGATCTCAGTGAACTTGATCACTCCTTTGATCAGCATGTTTGAGTTAGGCTTTAGCTTTGAAGTCTGGCAAAATACGTTAAGAGTATTACCATTTATCTGGCTAGCAGTGGTGAGCTTAGTTATTTTGACACAAAAACCATCCGGCAAGCTCAAGGACTTGATCGTGCATCCAAAAGACAGTTTTCGGTCACAGATCACGATCAATATATTATGCAACGTCTTTTTGATGTCGTTTTTCATAACTTTGATCGGAGCTTGGATCGGTGAAGGGGCGATCCATTGGGCCCCAGTGAGTGAATTTTTTGGTAAATGGCCTCGCAATTTTAGCATAGCTTTTCTCGTTGAAGCAATTATCGCCCAACCGATCGCACGCCAAGTTTTATACCGCTATCATTTGAAAAAAGAGACCTTTGAATAGTTTCTATTAGGAAATAGCATATATTTTGGGTTTGATATCTATATTTTTTGGTATACCAATTTAAATATATATTGGTTGACAGAAGAATTTTGTTGCGCTATATTTAGTCTTGTTACTTGATGTAACTAACTTCTATGAGATTTGAAAATAATAATTAAGGTATATACCAATTTTAAAATGCGAGGTATTGAATTATGTGTGGTATCGTTGGCGTAACAGGCAATGAAAATGCAACAGATATTTTATTAGATGGATTACAACAATTAGAATACCGTGGCTATGACTCAGCCGGTATCTATGTAAATGACCAACAAGGTGATGGCTTTTTAGTTAAGGAAAAAGGCCGGATCGCTGATCTCCGTGCTTTAGTTGGACCAGAAGTCAAGGGTTCGACTGGGATCGGGCATACACGTTGGGCAACACACGGGGTCCCAAGTGTTAAGAATGCTCATCCCCACGTTTCAGCCGATGGACGTTTCTTCTTAGTTCATAACGGTGTGATCGGTAACTTTAGTCAATTGCGTGATGAATACTTGGCTGATGTTGAATTAAAGAGTGACACAGATACAGAGATCATCGTGCAATTGATCGGTAAGTTTGCTGATGAAGGTATGGATACTTTGGCTGCTTTCCGCAAAGTCTTGGGCTTAGTTGATGAAAGCTCATCTTACTCATTCTTGTTGATGGATAAAGACCAACCAAGCAAGTTATTTGTAGCTAAAAACAAGAGCCCATTGTTACTTGGTGTGGGCGATGGCTTCAACGTTGTTTGTTCTGATGCCACTGCAATGCTTGAACAAACGCATGATTTCATCGAATTGATGGATGGTGAAGTCGTGGTAGTTGAACCAGATAAGATCCAGATCATGGATCCAGCTGGCAATGCTGTCGAACGTGAACCATTCCATATCGATATGGATCCACAAGCCGCTAAAAAAGGTGCTTATCCATACTACATGTTAAAAGAGATCGACGAACAACCAGGCGTGATGCGCACTTTGATCCAAGAATACTTTAATGAAGACGGCTCAGTTAAGATCGATCAAGAACTATTGGATGCTTTATCCAAGGCAGATCGGTTATACATCGTGGCCGCTGGGACAAGTTACCATGCTGGTTTAGTCGGGAAAGAATTGTTTGAAAAATTAGTTCATATTCCAACTGAAATTCATGTGGCCTCTGAATTTGCTTACAACCCACCATTGTTGTCTGAAAAACCATTCTTCATCTTCTTGACACAAAGTGGGGAAACCGCTGATAGTCGCCAAGTGTTGACTCAAGTTAATGAATGGGGTTATCCAAGTTTGACGATCACAAACGTGGCTAACTCAACGCTTTCACGTGAAGCAACTTATACTTTATTGTTACACGCTGGTCCTGAGATCGCTGTTGCTTCAACTAAAGCTTACACCGCTCAGATCGCTTTAGAGGCAATCTTGGTCAAAGCTTACGGTGAAGCTAAGGACATCAAGGCTGCTAAGGACTTTGATGTTGCGGTTGAATTGACGAAAGTTGCTAACGGGATGCAAGAATTAGTTGATGAAAAAGGTGACATTGAAAAGGTCGCTCAAGATATGTTTGCGACAACACGCAATGCGTTCTATATCGGCCGTGGTGTTGACTATGCGTTAGCGCAAGAAGCTGCTTTGAAGTTAAAAGAAGTTTCTTATGTTCAAACTGAAGGTTTTGCTTCGGGTGAATTAAAGCACGGCACGATCGCCTTGATCGAAGAAGGCACACCAGTCGTAGCGATCATCACCGATCCTAAGACAGCTGCGCATACACGAAGCAATGCGCAAGAAGTTATCGCGCGTGGTGCAAATGTCTTATTCATCTCCAGCCGTGATGTAGCTGCTGAAGGTGATCAGATCATCTTACCAGAAGTTGATCCATTGTTATCACCACTTGTTTCAGTCGTACCAACACAATTGTTGGCTTACTATGTAAGTTTACAACGTGGTTACGATGTGGATAAGCCACGTAACTTGGCTAAGAGCGTGACTGTTGAATAAAATTTTGATCTGGTCAAAGTCTGTTCATGTTTAGGAGCAGGCTTTTTTGTTGTGTTTTTTAAGTATTAGGCTTAACTTATGGACGGGGTGAAAGTTAGTGGGAAATATATTTTAGGGGATATTTATATGCAAAATAAATACGCTGTTTTGAGTTATCAAGGTCTATCGGGGCTTTATGCTTTAGGCTTGAGCTTGTGGACAGGGACGATCTATCTTTACATGCAACAAGTCGGTTATAGTTATGGTCAGATCAATTTATTTTTAGCCCTTTTTTGGTTGGTGACTTGTGTAGCTGAGATCCCGTCAGGCTTTTTAGCGGATAAATTTGGTGCCTTAAAAATGACCTTTTGGAGTGCGCTTTTTCGTGGAAGTGGACTTTTGCTCTTGGCAATATTTGATAAACATCTAGTGGTTTTGATTTTGAGTGCTATTTTGACAGCACTTGGTGATTCGTTGTATTCAGGGACGTTGACTTCCTGGATCGTCGAACGGACTAAGAATTCAGAGCTTGATCAAGGAAAGTTATTTTCACATAACTATATGTTAGTCAGTTTGGTGAGTTTTGTAGGCGGTTATCTGGAGGCGGATCAATTAGGGAATATCGAATTGCGCTTACCACTTATCAGTGGGGCGGTGATCCTGTACGTAGTTGGGCTTGTTTCTTTGAGTTTAGTGCGCTTTGATACAGCACCTAAACCACCTGAGCCACTCCGCTTTACATTTGAGCGTCAGATTTGGCAAAAAAAGCGACCATTACTTGAGACCTTGATCTTATTTTTACCACTGACATTCATAACGGTCGGACCTTATAATCAGTGGCAGCTTTACTTTCAGCGTGGACCTGAGATCAAGACGGGGCTGATCTTAGTGGGAATCAATTTAGCGGGGATGTTGGGTGCTTTTGCCTTTAACTGGAGCGCAAAACTTTCTTGGAAGACCGAACAGCTTTTCTTGGCACATGTGGTCGCACTTTGTTTGAGTGTATGGCTCCTTATCTATAGTAGTTATTATCTAGCTTTAGCTTTCATGTGGTTGCATGTAGCGCTATGTGAGTCGACTGAGGTCTTGCAAACTAAGCTATTGCATGAAAAGATAACCGATGATCTCCGAACGACTTGGGTGTCGGGCAATAATACTTTAGAAGCATTGGTGACGACAGTAGCTCTAGCCTTGAATGGATTTTTAGCGGATCACTTTGGCTTAGCCTTAGCTTGGGGTGTTGGTGCTTTGTTGGGGTTGTTGGCTACAGTGGGATGGGCTTTTTGGCAGCGTTGGAACCATTGAACTGGATTTTTGGTTGAACACAATAGATATGGTGTGTTAAATTGTTCTCGAGGTGAAAATTATGGATAAAAAATTAGAAAATGCCCATAACCTATATTTACGTGGTATTCGTGACGGAGAGATCACAGAGGTATTAACACAGTACATGGGGGAGACCTATACGCAACACAGTACCGGTGTCTCTGACGGTAAAGAAGGATTTGCTCAATTTTTTACTGATTTTTTTAAGCGTAATCCGAAGCGTGATATCCAAGTTGTCCGAAGTTTTAGTGATGGTAACTATGTCTTCATGCAAGTTTAGCAAAATCTAAATGATGGTGCTGCTAAATGGGTCACAGCTGATATCTTTCGTGCTGATGAAAGTGAGCGAATAGTGGAGCATTGGGATGTGATCGAAGCTTATAAGGACGGCGGTAAACATGATCAAGTTTTTGGGAGCGAGGATTTTGAGGACCTAGATAAGACAGAAGAAAATAAAAAGCGAGTCCGCTTATTTTTAGTCGAAGTATTGCAGAACCATGCTACAGAAAAATTTTCGGAATATGTAGCTGATGATATTATTTCGCATCAACATGAGATCGCCGACGGAAGTAGTGCTTATCAAGAATATTTGCAAGAAAATAACGTTGAATATGATTTTATTTTTAAGGTTATCGGACATGGTAATTACGTTGTGGCCTATTCCCAAGCATTGATCAATTCTAGAGCTTACGCTGTTTTTGACATTTTCCGTTTACAAGCTGGAAAAATCGTTGAACGTTATGCGGTCACTGAACCGATCCCGGCTAAAACAGAATTAACTAATTCAGGCAAATTTTAAATATATTTGCAGGTAATAGATGTCTAGTGGTTACTAGGCGTCTATTTTTATTTAGGAAAGTTTAAAGGGACTTAACTTTATGATAAGATATTTATTTGTATTGCTTATATAGAATTATTTTTTTGTAAAGGATAAGATAACGTGTTTTGTAGATTGTGCGGGACAGAAAATCCCGATGACAGTAAGTTTTGTATCAAGTGTGGCAAAGAGTTGATCCCAGTTGAACAAAAAGCAGATGCGGTGGAGGATGTTAAAGAAATTGAACTAACTTCACAACCAGTAGCGGGTCTGTTAAGTTCAACTAAATTGATGTTAAAAGATATTTTCCGGTATGGTAAATGTATGAGCCGGGCTGATTATTGGTATGGTGTCCTAGGAATGGCATTGTTGACGCTGGCTGTATTTATCGGACTTTGGGCTTGTAATATTGCACTCAGATACTTTAATGGTATTGGTCAATATAGGATCGCCCAAGCACTTGTGAATTTTATTATTTTTGTTGCCGTCACAGCAATTATTGCACTATTTTTATTAAATCTTTCGGCCACTGTTCGACGTTTGCATGATATCGGCATGGATGGGGCTTGGGTCTTATTGCAATTTATCCCAGTCGGAAACATTATCGTACTAGTATTTATGTGCCAGCCTACCGCTATGGAAAATAATCGCTATCGCCAAGAAAAACAAAGTCAATTTGGTAAAAAAATTTATGGTATCAAAGGCCTAGTTCCGGTGATCGTACTCTGTCTAGGGCTACTTGGGACTTCATTGCTGTGGGGGCTAGCTAATAGCAACAGTACGACCGATGATGATATGGAAAGCACCGAATTATACTATAACAGTAACGATGATGATGATGATTATTAGAGATGAGGTTTAACGGTGAAAAATAACAACAATAAGATTTTTGCAGGGATAACAGTAGTACTTGTATTTATCGCATTATTAGTTTTTGGGATCTCTGAGTTGAGTGCTCTAGGACAGTCTCATCACAAATATCCAGCTAAAAGTGAGCATAAAGTTGCTAGTTCAAGTTTTACAAGTTCAATGAGTTCGACTTCTGAAAGCTCAAGTGAAACTAGCTCAAGTAGTAGTGCTAGTCATGTAAGTAGTTCAAGCGTTGAAACGGCTACAGCAACCCAAAGTTCAGCTAGTGAAACTCCAAGTGTAGCGACGAGTTCAAGTGAAGTGATCGATCCACGACCTGAACAAGGTGAAACACCAGTGACTTACGCTTATCAAGCGCCAGATCCAGTGCAAAACACTCAAACGGTCTATGTTAATGCCAGCATTCCTGGACGCTATCACTTAGATCCTAATTGCCGTGGTTTACAACGCCATGGTGGTGGGACGCCAATGTCGCTTACAGAAGCCCAAAGGCAAGGTTACCAAGTCGAATGTGCGTATGAACGCTATGGAAATTAGTGCACAATTTGTTATATTTAGCTAGAAAGTTCATAATAAAAGGTGCATATTTTTAAAAGGATGGCGAATGCGGATGACAAAGACAGTATATTTTGCAGCTGGGTGGTTTACACCAAAGCAAAACGCAGCCTATGAACAAGTAATGGCAGCGATCAAGAAAAACAAGACGATAAATGATGCGGACAGTTATGTTCCTTTGGCGCATCAATATAAAGGTTTACGCGTGGATGAACATCCTGAATTACTAGAAGATAAAGAATGGCAAACGGCAACGTTCAATGGGGACTGTGTCGGGATCAAGAGTTCAGATATCTTCTTATGTACTTATCTACCGGATGAAGAAGACATCGGTTGTGGGGTCGAGTTAGGCTTAGCCAAAGGGTTAGGCAAATATATCGTGTTGGTGATCCCCGATGAAGATTACGGCAAGCCAATCAACTTGATGAGTTGGGGCGTTGCTGATACAGTCATCAAAGTCTCTGAGCTAGCTGATTTTGATTTCAATAAACCATACTACAACTTCTATGAAGGGGCAGTATATTAGAATAACAATGACCACTCTGTTTTCAGGGTGGTTTTTATTTGGACAAAACAAGCTCAATTTTTAGGAAAAGGCCTCTAGATATGGTTAAATAAGAGTAAAAAGGAGATTTGTATGAAAGATGAGGTAAAGTGGCACCAGAAAAATTTATTGCGCCAAGTTAATCTTTTTTTGGGACTTTATACGATCGGTGGGACGGTATTTGCGTATCTATGTGCCCAAGAACCGATCTTGATCTTTTTCCTCATATTCCTGATCCCCCTAGGTGTTATTTGTATGCTGGGGTTGTTGATCGGCTTATTGCTCCAAATGCGTAAAATAGAGAAGGTTGCTGTTGACAAAACGGCTTATCGTACCTGGAATACTAAAGTGGCCAAGTTACTGTTAAGTTGGATCATTATATTTATCGTCGGCATCGCCGGTGGTATCCAACTGGGAAAATATACGGTCTTACGCCAAGAAAACTCCTTGATCGTGCCGTTACAAAAAGAATTGACGCAAAAATATCACCAAGCTGGCTTTATGGGCGATATCAAGGTTACCAAAGTCGGTAGAGATCGGACCGAGGCTGGAAGCGGATATTATGGTAGTTACACCTATACCGAAAAATTAGAGCCTGGAAAAACTTATCAAAAAAAGCTGTGGGTAAATTTCAAGCCGTCCGAGCTAGAGCAGATCGATATCGGGACTAAAGCATTGCGAAAAGGCGAATTAGATAGTCGATATCAGCGTTCTACCGAAAGCTTAGTGGCGCTAAAAGAAAGTGCAGCCCAACAACAGCCAGCTGTTAAAGTAGAATTGAAACAGATCAAACAGCAGTTTAAAACACTGTTTCCCAAAGAAAAGATCACTAATATCGGAGTTTGCATGTATCCCTTTGAAGAAACTGATCCTAAGTTCCAAAAAGTAGCGGCTGTGATCGCTAAAAATCAGCAAAAAAAATTGCCTTTGGGTGGTTACTATAATTTGGATATCCCACAATTTGTCAAAGAGGGGCTATATTACTACTATGTTGATATCGCAACTCAAGATCCATATGCTTTTAATACTGATAGTTTGCGAGAACTTTCTTATGTTGGCTTGCCGGATGGAAATTACCGCCTGCGCTTTGAAGCTGAGTCTCCGTATGCTGAAAATGGGCTTGAACTGCAGCTCCAAAATGGCGAGATCGTCAAGCTAGAATCAACAAAATATACAGAATAGGGCTAACTAGATAGTTAGCCCTATTTTGTATATCATTGGATTTTAACTACAGTAGTTGTGATAGCTGCAAGCGTGCCTATTATAGAACAGCAAATATTGAACAAAAGATCACTCACCTTACTTAGTTCCACCTTCATTGTCGGCTTCACCACTGGCCCAGACTTTAGTTGCATAGATCGAGTTAAAGAGCAGGGCTGCTTGCAAGGCAACTTGGGAGAGATAGGCACCTAAAGAGCCGATATCAGTGGCACCGGTCATGACTTGGATGCTTAGGATCGACCAGTAGAGGATATTGGCAAGATTGACCACGATCCAAAGCGACCAGTTTTCTTGGTATTTCAAGATGTAGAGTAGTTGAGCGATGAAACTGACGACAAAATTGATCGAATCAAAATACGGTAGTTGTCCATGTAACAAAGCTAAGATCCACCAGCCGATGAGCCAAGCGACAAAAGCCCCAACAAAGAGTTTTTTGCGACTAGCAGGCGAAAAACGATGCGTTGCTTGGTCGTGGCCCCACATGAACCAGCCGATGGGTTGCGAGATGACATAGAAGATGTCCATTGCAAATGAACCATAGGCATGACTGATCCAAGCGACATAAGTCATGGCTAGACACTGGATCGTCCCAAAGATAAAGGCAATCTTGCGTCCTTTCATCCCGTAAACCAGTGATAACGTACCTGTGACCCCCGAGATCATACCGATCAAGCTATCGGGGACGATCCAAAAGACGGCTAGTTGGATCAAGATCAAAATGCTGACATAGGTAACTTCAAATTTCTTCCAATTGGTAAATAATTGCTTATAAAGCCAAGTGTTTGTCATAGTGATCACCTTCCTTTAAGAATATGATAAAACAATCACGTTGATAATTCACGTTCTTTGTCTTGGGGGAAAGTTTTTGCTAAGATCGAGGTAGCAATATTAGTCTGGAGGGATTTTTTTGAAAAATTATAATTGGGCAACTTTAGGCTGTGGTGTGATCGCAAATGAATTAGCACAAGCCATGGCAGCTCACGGGCGTACTTTATATGGTGTGGCTAATCGAACACACAGTAAGGCAGTTGATTTTGCCAAAAAATATGGGGTCACTAAGGTCTATGATCAGATCGAAGACATCTTCAGTGATCCTGAAGTCGATATCATCTATATTTCGACCCCACACAACACTCACATCAAATATTTACGTCAAGCTTTAGCTGCGGGCAAACATGTGCTCTGTGAAAAATCGATCACATTGAATGCAGCTGAACTGACAGAAGCTAAGCAACTGGCAGAAAAAAATAATGTGATCTTGGCTGAAGCGATGACGTTGTACCATATGCCGATCTATAAAGAATTAGCCGAAGTGATCGCAAGCGGTCGTTTGGGTGAATTGCGCATGCTACAGTTGAACTTTGGGAGCTACAAAGACTATGATATGACCAATCGCTTCTTTAACCCAGAGTTGGCAGGAGGAGCTTTGTTAGATATCGGGGTCTACGCTTTGTCCTTTGCGCGCTGGTTCATGTCGCAAAAACCCGATAAAGTTGCATCCCAAGTCAAATTAGCTCCCAGCGGTGTCGACGAGCAAGCGGGTATCTTATTGCAAAATGAAGCGAGTGAAATGGCGACACTGGCTTTGACGTTGCACGCTAAGCAACCAAAACGCGGGATGGTCGCTTTTGATAAGGGATATATCGAGATCTATGAGTATCCGCGGGGCCAAAAAGCAACGATCACTTATACCGCTGATGGTGGCCAAGAGGTGATCGAAAGTGGAGCAACTGCAGATGCCTTGTTCTATGAGGTGACTGATATGGAACAAGCCGTTTCTGGGGGCCAAAATGTGATGCACTTAGATTATTCGACCGATGTGATGGAGATCATGACCGAGCTTAGAAGAGATTGGGGTCTAGTGTATCCCGAAGAAAAATAAGATTTTCCTTTTACATTTAACAAACTAGTATTATAATAGTAGTTGTTCTCGGGATGTAGCTCAGTTTGGTAGAGCACCACGTTCGGGACGTGGGGGTCGCAGGTTCAAATCCTGTCATCCCGATCAATTACTAGTTAGAGTCGTACCTATACAGGACGGCTCTTTTTGTTTCAAAGGGGGAATCATAATAAAGCGCTCAGTTTGTCTTTTGCTAATCGGGGCTTTTGTCCTCGGGGTCAGTGGGTGTAGCTATCACGTGACGTGGGGCAAAAACGGTGTCACGGTGGCAGTCGTGCCTGCTAAAAAAGCGAGCTCGGTCAAAGATAAAGTGGTTTCGTCAACAACTAGTCACAGTAGTTCGGCTAAGCATTATACTAAAGCCGATACTAAAGAAGAGCTCGACCAGATCACGGCTGAGCTATTGGCGCCGTACGAGCAAAGAGGTTACACCAAGGAAAAAAGGTTTACGGGGACGAAGACACAGTATGCTAAATGGGAAAGAGATCCGACTAGCCCGACCGCTAAATATGCTGATCAAGCGATCTCAGTTGACCAGGCTAAAGGAACGGGCGCTCAGTTCGTATATTTTTGCCCAGCTAAACATGTTGTGTGGGCAGTGATCTTCACGGCAGATAAATAAAGGAAATTTTAAATCATCAGCCCTAGAAATTAGCACTAATTCATTGCCAACCATGGTGGATAACGTTTATAATTATAGTCAAAGTTAGTCAAACAGATTGAGGATAGTTTTATGCAAAATCGCAATATTTCCGATATAATCGAACGATATTTAAAGAGTATTCTTGCTGAAGCTTCCCAAGTTGAGATCAAACGTTCTGAAGTCGCAGACCAATTTGACTGCGTACCTTCGCAGATCAATTACGTGATCAAGACGCGTTTTACTTTGCAAAATGGCTATTTAGTCGAGAGTAAGCGGGGCGGAGGTGGGTATATTCGGATCGCCAAGGTCGATTTGATCAGTGACCCGGATATTTTAGATGAATTGATCGAGTACGTTGGGACCAGTATCAGCGAGACCAAGGCATTTCAGATCATTCAAACGCTCTATGAAAATGAGCTATTGACACATAAAGAAGCACATTTAGTAGCGACTGCGATCGAGAAAAGCACGCTAGCACTATCCGACAATGAGTTAGAAGAGGCGATCCGTGCCAAGATCTTGAATCGCATTTTAAATCGTCTGCGTTGTGCTGATCAATAATAGAAAGAAGGGGATCTTATGGATTCAACATCTTACACACCGAGTGCTAACCAAGTCTTGTTACTTGCACAAGAACAAGCTAACTACTTCAAGCACCAAGCGATCGGGACCGAACATTTATTGTTAGCCCTTGTTTTGGAGGAAAATGGTGTTGCCGGTCAAGTTTTAAGGCAAAACCTCGTAAGTAGTGTCGATATCAAAGAAGAGATCGAGCGGCTCGCAGGGTATGGGACTTTGCGCCGTCAAGCACCAGATAGTTATTTACCATATTCACCAAAATCCAAGGCTGTCTTAAATGATGCCTTGCGCCAAGCGATGATGATGGGTTCGTCTAAGATCGGGACCGAACATTTATTATTGGCACTATTAAATGATGAAAATATTTTATCTTCGCGGATCTTGTACAGTTTACAAGTCGATACTCGGCGGTTGCGGCAGTTGTTGTTGCGCCAATTGGGCATGACTGACCGCCAACGTCAACGTTTAGCTAAGCAAGCCAGTGAAGCGCAAAAACGTTCTAAGACAGAAACGCTAGATGGTTTAGCCCGTGATATGACGGCGATCGCACAAAATGAAGACACCGATCCCGTTATCGGGCGCACCAGTGAAGTCAAGCGTGTGATCCAAGTTTTAAGTCGCCGGACGAAAAACAATCCAGTATTACTAGGCGAACCTGGTGTGGGTAAGACAGCGGTCGCAGAAGGCTTAGCCCAAGCGATCGTCAACGGGGATGTCCCTGAGAATTTGGCGAAGAAACGCTTGATGATGCTCGATATGGGCTCGCTTGTAGCTGGTACCAAATACCGAGGCGAATTCGAAGACCGTCTAAAGAAGATCTTAGAAGAAGTCTACCGTGATGGCAATGTGATCTTGTTTATCGATGAGATGCATACTTTGATCGGTGCTGGTGGGGCTGAAGGTGCGATCGATGCCTCCAATATCTTAAAACCTGCTCTAGCGCGGGGTGAAGTGCAAGTCATCGGAGCGACGACATTAGATGAATATCAAAAATACGTTGAATCTGATCCTGCGTTAGAACGGCGCTTTGCGACAGTCATGGTCGATGAACCTGACCAACAAGCGACCCTTGAGATCTTGAAAGGTGTCCGTTCCCGCTATGAAAAGCACCATAAAGTCAAGATCGATGATGATGCTTTAGATGCAGCCGTCAAATTGAGTTCGCGCTATATCACGAAGCGCTTCTTGCCAGATAAGGCGATCGATCTGATGGACGAAGCAGCAGCGCGGTTGCGGATCATGAGTGCTGAAAAGAGCAGTCAGTTATCTAAAGCCAAAGCTAAGCTAAAAGAAGTTAGTGATAGCTATGATGAAGAGATCTTACACGAAAACTTCGATGACGCGGCTAAATTGCGCAAAGAAGTGTTGAAATTAAAAGAAAAAGTTGAAAAACTCACAGCTAAACAAGCCGAAGAAGAAGCTAAAGGCGAGTTTAAAGCTGTGGTGACCCAAGAAGATGTGGCCGCTGTCGTTTCAGAATGGACTGGCGTGCCCGTTACCCAATTGACGAAGACTGAAAGTCAACGGCTGGTCGGCTTAGAGAAGATCTTGCACCAGCGTGTGGTCGGCCAAGATGAGGCTATCAGTTCGATTGCTAAAGCTATTCGCCGTTCGCGCAGTGGTTTGAGCGACCCGACCCGTCCGATCGGTTCATTTATGTTCTTAGGACCTACTGGTGTCGGGAAAACTGAGTTAGCTAAAGCCTTGGCTGAAGCAATGTTTGGCTCAGAAGATGCGATGATCCGGGTCGACATGAGTGAGTATATGGAAAAATACTCCACTAGTCGTTTAGTCGGTGCTCCTCCAGGATATGTCGGCTATGATGAAGGTGGGCAATTATCCGAAAAGGTCCGCAATAAGCCATATTCAGTCGTCTTGCTCGATGAAGTGGAAAAAGCCCACCCAGATGTGTTCAACATCTTATTGCAAGTTTTAGATGATGGTTATTTGACCGATTCTAAGGGCCGCAAAGTTAACTTTAGAAATACGATCATCATCATGACCTCTAACTTAGGGGCAACAGCCTTGCGGGACGAAAAATCCGTTGGGTTTGGCGCCGGTAATGTGGTCGATGACTACGCTGCAATGTCAGCTAAGATCAGAGAATCGCTCAAGAAGAGCTTTAGACCTGAATTCTTGAACCGGATCGATGAGATCGTCATCTTCCACTCACTTGAAAAAGATGAGTTGCACCAGATCGTGAAGTTGATGGCTAAAGATATTATCGCACGGGTAGCTGAACGCAATGTGAACTTGAAGATCACGCCAGCTGCGATCGATGTGGTAGCTAAAGCTGGATTCGATCCAGAATACGGGGCTCGTCCGATCAGACGTGCCTTGCAAAATGAGATCGAAGACCGCTTGAGTGAAGCCTTATTAGAAGGCAAGATCGTCACCGGTTCGACCGTCACGATCGGAGCTAAGAAGGGCAAGATCACTTTGAACGTCAAAGATCCAAAAGTTGAAACAGCAAAAGAAAAAGTGAATAATTAAGAGCTAAAAAAGCATTTTGCCAATATCATTATGAGAGTGGCGAAATGCTTTTTTTGTTAATCAGTTGTAAGTTCAAGTAAATTCCCTTCAGGATCTTGAATGACAGCTTCATAGTAGCCATCACCAGTTGTGCGTGGACCATTCAAAAGTGGGAAACCGGCGGCTAAGAATTTTTCAACGTAGGCATCCACATCGGCTTTAGTACCGACGGATAGTGCAATGTGCGTATATCCAAGACTATCGGCGACTCGTGGGCTGAGGTGCTGTTTTGACATCAATTCTAGACGACTACCCGAATCAAAGTTGATAAAATACGAGTGAAACCCCGTTTTTTTATTATGATAAAGTTCAGTACTAGTTCCCGCAAAATAAGTTTCATAGAATTCTTTCATCTTTTCTAAGTCCCTTACCCAAATGGAAATATGTTCGATCTTCATTTAGTTTCATCTCTTTCGATACTATAATATTCTAAGTATATCTGATGGATAGAGTTGCCAGTCAAGTTTTTAGCTATATTCATTGAGTTGTAATTTAGCTGGGGAAAACTATAATTAAGTGCAACACTAAGGGGAAAGTCGGGTGTGCTTAATGGATCGTCGAATTATTTTACTAACGCAATTTATTTTGAGTTTTGGTGGGGGAATGTCCAATATCGCATTGCTGACACTGATCACTAAGTGGTTCGTGTCAGCTAATTATGTGGGACTGTATTCTTTTTGCTTATTTGTGCCACGGGTCTTACTGGCAACATACATTGGTGGTCAAGTCGATCGCTCTAAGGATCTGAAACGAACGCTTTTATCTTCAATGGGCTGGACAGCGCTTTTCATGTTGATCATGACAAGTAGTGTTATTTTAGAGATCAAACATTTTTGGTGGCTCGTCATGTGGGCGCTCTTTTATGAAATCGCCAGCAGTTACTACTATCCATGTTTGACCAAGCTTTTGGTGGTGCTTTTTGAACGTTCTGAGTTGAGTAAGTTGAATGCTTCACTGAGTACAGCTGTCACAAGCGCAAATTTGTTTTCCGGTTCAGTCGTGACGGTAGCGATAGGTTTTGTCAGCTTGGGTGTCTTTTTAGCGATCGATTTGAGCCTATATTTAGTAGGTCTGGTGTTATTTTTTGCATTGAAAGTTGAAACCAAACCTTCTGCAGAAACGCTAAGCGAGCCACCAGTTAGTTTGTGGAACGGGGTCAAGGTCGTTAAGCGATTATTGGGAGAGAATTACTATTTAGCTCCAATTTTTTACATCGCCTTGATCTTTAATATCGTTTTAGCACCTCAAAGCGTGTATTTTGCCGAATTAGCCAATAATGTTTTCCATGATTTGAAATTACTGGGGCTGTGCAACACGCTGTTTGTCAGTGGTTTTTTACTGGGATCGTTGTTCTATCGTGTAGTTGATGTCCGACTAAAGACCCATGAATATATCATTTGGGCTTTAGTCTTGGTGCCGTTAGCCTTTGGTCTGATCGGCGCTCCAGCGAGATGGTCGGTCTATGGAGGGATCGTGTTGTTGGGCTTTGCGATCCCACTGTATAACATTTCGACCCGGCTCATTTTGCAGACAAAAGTAAGCAAAGAGACGGTGGCGACGGTCTCAAATAGCTACCATGCACTGTTGAATGCGACGCAACCGATAGGACTCTTGGGCTTTCCCTACTTGATATCTCTGTGGGGGATCGGTAGCGTTCTGTTAGGTAGTGCTGCTTTGTTAGGGTTATTGACACTAGGTGTGGTGATCTCAAAACAAATCAGTGCTGAATTGGATATATAGTAAAAAAATGGCGTTGTAAGTTAGAACTTTTCTAGCTTACAGCACCATTGTAGTTATAGAGGGATTATTTTAGTTCGACGACCGTATCAGCGATCTGATCGATGAAATTTTGATCGTGTTCGATCACTAAAAGGGCAGGCTTGGTTTCTTGCAATAAAGCCAGGAGTGGTTAACTGTTACCAAAAACATAGAATAATGTGTTATAACAAACCATGGAAAGAAGTAAAAATGTGAGTGGTTATCATGACAATGTTAAAACCGAAAGAAATGGCTGAACGTTTAGGTGTTACAGTCAGAACTTTGCAAATTTAGGATAGTAAAG
>PPYF01620562.1_pt1 | contig 134086 bp, 154 predicted proteins | sample 1559871 | NCBI WGS metagenome assembly PPYF01 (sample SAMN08240021, study PRJNA423297) | Human gut metagenome, whole genome shotgun sequencing project.
ACCGAAGACAGCGAGCGCATCCGCCGCCGCCGGGAGTGCCTGAACTGCCATATGCGGTTCACGACCTACGAGGTCGTGGAAACGGTGCCGCTCATCGTCATCAAAAAGGATAACTCCCGTGAGCCGTTCGACCGGCAGAAGCTGCTCAACGCGATGCTTCGGGCCTGCGCCAAGCGTCCGGTGAGCTACGAGTCTCTGGAACGCGCCGTCAGCAGCATCGAGCAGACCCTGATGAGCACCTATGACCGCGAGGTGACGAGTGTGCGCATCGGTGAGCTGACCATGCAGGAGCTGAAGAAAATCGACGAGGTGGCCTATGTCCGCTTTGCCTCGGTTTATCAGCAGTTCGCGGACGTCGAGAGCTTCTTCAATGAGCTGAAAAAGCTGATGGTCGACCGTAAGAAGTAAAGTGTAAAAAAGCACGAGCGCCCCATTCTCTGCCGCAGGGCAGGGGGATGGGGCGCTTTTTGTGCCTCTTGGGCACGGGAAAAGAGCCCTTTCTATAAGGTCTGTATCTTTCGGAAGATACGCTGAAAGATGTGATATATAAAAATCCATATAGCTAGGGACACTTAATGGCAGCCTCTTACAAATGGAATTGTTGCAGAGAAAAACAATGATAATGCAATGGAAATATCGGATGACCTTGCAGATGAAATCCCTTTTATAAGACTCATCTTGCGCCGGGACGAGACGGCATAATTTCGAATAATATAGATTACACGAAATATAACCGCGTCCTGACGATTTAATTACACAAGTCTACGTGACAGCCATTCCAGCGTCTCCACCCGAACCTGCGCCCGGCGCAGTTCACCAAATGCTTCTTCGGGGGCGTTCAGTTCGAGATGTCCGTCCGCAGCGCGAAGGGCAGCTTCCAGTTCTGTGAAGTCCTGCGTGCGGAGCAGGTGATTCATCCCTTCCCGCATTTTGTCGCAGAGTTCAGCGCCCTCGGCCAGTGCCTGCCGCGCGGAAGGGAGGTCCTCGTCCCGGATGGCCTCCATGGCATTGTCGATGTCGTCCGAAATATCCTCTGCAAACTTCTGCACCCGCCAGCTGCTGTAAAAGGCCACACCCAGCAGCACTGCCACAATGCACAGACACGCATAAATTCGCTTCATTCCACACCTCTCACTGGGAGCTGCCCTTGCGGCGGCTCTCTTTTTTCAGCAGAAAATAGTCCTCCGTCTCGTTGCCCACTAAAAGCAGAATTTCCTCCGGCAGCAGGGTATTGGCCTGCGCTGTCCGCTCGAGCCAGTCCTGGTCTTTGCCGCACCAGTGCAGATTTTCCTCGAGCACCTGTCCGTCCAGCACGAAGGGGATAGTCGCGTGGCTGTGCTCCACTTTCAGCTGCAAGTCAGCGAGGGTAACGGTCTCTTTCTCAGGGCGCAGTGCCGCCGAGAGACTGCCATTCGTCTCCACCACGGCGTAGGAGACATCCCGGGGGTCAAAGATGTTTTTGCCGCGCAGTGCCTCCAGCAGGTCGGCAGTCGTCAGCCGGAGGGTGCGCAGAGCGTTCTGGTCGATTTGTCCGTCCAGGATGACCGTCTTGGGACGGCCCGACATCAGGTTGAAAAATTTCTGGCTGCGGAAGCTCAGCGCCGACCCCAGCAGCTCTAAAGCCGCGATGAGGAAGAGAGGAATGAGGCTGGCCGTCACCGGCACTTCTTCCGACTCGATGGAGATGGACGCCAGATTTGAGATGAGGATGGTGGATACCAGCTCTTCGGGCTGCAGTTCGCCCAGCTGACGCTTGCCCATCAGCCTCATGGCAAACAGAACGCAGAGATAGATGAGCAGGGTGCGGAAAATCAGAAGCTTCACGAGAAGGCCCTCCTTGTGGGTTGAATAAGCACCGTTGGTGGGGGAATACTGGCAGGCAAAGGGGGATACCGTATGCTGCAGCTTTCCTCGTCGCTGGAAGAAAATCTGGCGGCGCTCAACGCTAGGTTTGGCGCTTCGGCGGATTTTTATGCCAAGCGCATTGAGCTTTATCACTGCCCGGGGGCCATCGTCCTCTTCGACAATATGGCCAGCCTCGAGTCACTCTGGTCACTTTTACTGGACGCCGCTACCCGGCATACGCCCAGCCTCGAGCCGGAGCGGATGCCTCACACCGGCACGCAGGTGTATGATTTGCTGATGAACCACTCCGGTCTGCCCGCCGAGGACAGCCCGGTCAAGGACATGGACGACCTCATCCGCCGCATGACCGCCGGCATGGCCGTGCTTCTGCTGGACGGGTGCAAAAAGGGGCTTGTCTTCTCGGTGCAGGGGCTGAAATCGCGTTCGGTGGAAGAGCCCTCCGGGGAAGGAAACCTTCGCGGCTCCCGGGAGGGATTCGCCGACCTGCTGCGGGTCAACCTGAGTTTACTGCGCCGCCTCATCCGTACCGACACCCTTGTGATGGAGACCGCACAGGCCGACTGTGCCATGAAGACCGAATACGCCATCTGCTACTGCAAAGACAAGGCCGGCAAGACGGCAGTGGCGCGGGTGCGCCGGACACTCCAGGAGGCAAAGCCGGAGGTCCTGCTGGATTCCAGCTACTTTGTACCGTGGCTTTTCCCGGCCAGGTGGCGGCTGTTTGCCCCGGTGAGCTATACCGAGCGCCCGGCTTCCGCCGCCGCAAAGCTCTGTGAGGGGAAAATCATCATCCTTGTCAACGGCAGCCCCTCGGCGCTGGTGCTGCCGTCCCTTTTCTGCGAGAACTTCGACTGCCTCGACGACTACGCCACCACGGCAGTTTTTTCGTCGTTTCTGCGCGTCCTGAAATATGGCTCATTTTATCTCAGCATCTTCCTGCCGGGCGTTTTTGTCTGTCTGGCGGTCTATCTGCCCGAGCTCATCCCACCGCAGTTATTATTCAAAATCGCGGCGGCAGAAAAGGCGACGCCTCTGCCGCTCTTTGCAGAGATGCTGCTGGTCATCATCTTATTGGAGATCATCCGGGAGGCCGGGCTTCGGATGCCCCAGACGCTGGGCCACTCGGTGAGCCTTGTGGCAGCGCTCATCATCGGTGACGCCGCCATCGGGGCCGGACTGTTGAGTACGCCGGTCATCCTCGTAGCCAGCATCACGGCCATCTCGGTCTTTGTGACGCCCTCGCTGTACGAACCGGCCACATTGCTGCGATTGGGCGTTACGCTGGCCGCCGGTCTGGCCGGGCCGGTAGGTCTGGTGTGTGCGGCCTTGGGCGTGTTGGCCGCACTGACGTCCATCTCCGCGATGGGTGTACCCTATCTTTCGGGCGCAGTCTTTTCGGGCGACGGCGTCGTCCGCCGCAACTATCGGGCGTTGTCCCGCCGCCCATTCACCATCTGGCAAAGGAGGGGTTCCTGAATGCAGCAAAAACAGACATTCTCAGCCCAGACACTGGCACTCAGCGTCACGGCAGCAGAACTGGGCCGCGCCATCTTCGGGGCAGGGCAGACCGGCTCCGTCCGCGCCGTCCTGCTGAGCAATGTACTGGCGGCAGCGGCCTTCCTGCTCCTTGCCGCGCTCGTCTCGGTCAACGCCTCCCGTCTGAACCACACGGGCTTTGCAGGAAAGTGCATCTGTGCCGCCTTTCTGCTCTGGTATCTTTTTGAGCTTGTCCGGACGGCTGCAATGCTCCAACAAGCCTGTTGGGAACAGTTTGCGTCTATGGCCTTCATCGGTCTGCTGCCGTTCTTTCTCTGGGCAGGGTGGAACCTCGGCTGTGAGCTGTATGACCGGATGGCCTCCGTCCTCGGGTGGCTCGTAGTGCTGGGTATCGTGTTCTGTGTGCTGGGGCTGGCCGGACAGCTGCAATGGCAGGTGCTCGTGACAGGTGAGACGACACATTCGTTTGTGCTTCCGGATGCATCTTTTTACCCGGAATATTTCTCCTTTCCGCTTCTCTGTATGAGTAAAAATAATGCGAAAATCAGTAAAAAGCCTATCGTATGGCTTCCAATCATCGCTGCCGTCATTTCCTCGGGTTATGCGCTGGGGCTGGCCCTTCTTTTCGGCGCACCGCAGGCTTACCCGGGCTATGAGCTCCTGCGGGCGTGGAGCTTCGGCGGCATCTCCCGCTTTGATGCCGCGTTCCTGCTCCTCTGGCTGGCGGCGGCGATCTTCCGCTTCGGGTTTATCGTCCGTGCCGTCCGGCTGCTCTGTGAGCGTCTTGCCGAAGGGCCTGTAAATGCGGAGGCTGCACGATGACCCGCCGGAGCTGGCTTCGGCTGATGGCCGCAGGCGTCCTCGTCGTCTGGCTCTGCCTCTTTTTGCATTGGGACAACACCGAAAAAAGCATGATACGCGCCCTTCTCGTCGAGACCAGCGGCGACAGCTGGACAGTGGGCCTGCTGTACCAGTTCCCGGAAGCCTCCGCCGATTCCTCCGAGGCCAAAGCCGCTATCCGTCTCTGTATTGGCCGAGGCCCCGAGCTTTCTTCTGCCATTTCTGCCGCCGAGGAAGCCCTGCCCCAGCGGGCGGACTGGCGGCTCTGCGAATATCTTCTGGCCGGGCAGGATTCGGTACGGCAAACGCTGTCTGCCTGTGAAGAACTGTTTCTCCACCGACCCTACGGGCGGCTGGCGTCCCGGGTATTCGGGGGAAGCTTTTCGGTAGAGACACTGAAAGAGCGGGCCGATGAATCAGACGTCCTGCCTGAAAATCTCCTGCAATGCGTCAAAAACGCCGCCCCGGCCGCGCCCCGGCTCTATCAGCAGAGCAGCGGCTTCATCCTGCCTGTCGTGGAGCTGGAAGACGAGGATGCACATTACAGGCCCGAAGCCCTCGTTGTTACCCCTGGACAGACCGGCCAGCTGACCGAGTCCCAGACGGAAATGGCACTCTTATTGCAGGGCAAAAGCTGGACGGATACAGGGGAGCATCGCTTTGCGCTGGAAGCCGGGCCGCTCCGCCTGCGCCGGGCTTTCTGCGGCGTGGAGCGGGAAGGGGAGAGCTTCCTTCTCCGGGTGAACGCGCTCTCACGCAATAATGCCCTGCCTGCCGACGCCGAAGCAGAACTGAAAGCTCTCTGTGCGGACACCGTCCGCCGCTGCTGGACGCTGGGGCTGGACATCTCCGGACTCGGTGCGCATCAGGCACTGCGTGACGGTCACTTTGCGCTCACAACAAAAAACGTCTGCCCGGAAATTCGGGCAGACGTGAAACTCATGAAATGTTAAGAAGCCGTTTCGAAGATCACGGTGATGGTGGTACCCTCGTCCACAACGCTGTCCAGCTTGATGCGGGCGTTGTGGATGCGGGCGATGTGTTTGACGATGGCCAGACCCAGACCGGTGCCGCCGGTGGCTTTGCTGCGGCTCTTGTCCACCCGGTAGAAGCGCTCGAACACGCTGGTCTGCGCCTCTTTCGGGATACCGATGCCGTTGTCCTTCACGGTCAGGGTGCAATGACCGTCCCGGGTGCAGGCCGTGATGATCTGGACTTTTCCACCGGGGCGGTTGTAGCGGATGGCGTTGTCGCAGAGGTTCTGGCACAGCTCATCCAGCAGGCTGCGGCTGCCTGTCACAGGGGCGCTTTCGCCGAGGTAGGTCAGGGAGATATAGGAGTGCCGGGCGTTGACCTTCTGGCGCTCCACGCACTCGCGGGCCACATCCAGCAGATCGACCGTTTCCATTGCAGGCGCAGCACCCGTCTCGCTCACATTGTCGAGGTGGGAGAGCTGCAGAATATCGTTGACCAGTTGGATCATCCGGCTGGCCTCTACATGGATCTTGCGGGCAAAATCCGGCGTATCCTCGGGTTTTGCAATTCCGGTCTCGATGAGCTCTGCATAACCGGAGATGCTGGTCAGAGGCGTTTTCAGCTCGTGGCTGACATTGGCCGTGAACTCCTGCCGCATTTTCTCGTTATTTTCCCGCAGCATCCGGTCGGAGTGGATGCTCTCGGCAAAGGGGATAAGCTCCTTGTAGGGGACATTCTCCTGGATGTGGTCGAGGTCATCGGTCATCTTGAGCACGGGCTGGACGAGGCTCTTGGTCAGCAGTCCGGCAATGATGGCGGCTGCGCCCATCATCAGGAAACAGCTCAGCACGATGGCAGGCAGAGCGGCGTCATAAATGGACCAGATCGTCTCAGAGTCCTGCGCCACCCGGAGGATGTCTCCGTTCGTCAGCAGCATGGCGTAATAATAAGTCTCATAGCCCAGCGTCTGGGAGTCGCGGCAGTCGCGGCCCACACCGCTCTTCATGGCCTGTTGTATCTCGGGGCGGCTCAGATGGTTCTCCATCGGCTGGTTGGTGGCCGACTCAAAGAGCACACTGCCGTCCGAGGCGATGAGAGTGATGCGCAGCGAGCCGTCCACATAAGTTTCCAGCTGGCTGGGGGCGTCCACCTGCGCACAGCCGGCAGCCACAAGGTCGGCTTCCCGCTCGAGGGCTGTCCAGGCCTGCTCCCGGAACGCCTTGTGGAACACAAAGATGCAGAGCGCAGCAGTACACACCAGCCCCGCAAATCCCATCAGAAACAGCAGATAACTTATTTTTTCTTCCATGCTGCGTGGTTTCATTGCTCGAGCTCCTCCTCGCTGTCCGTCAGCTTGTAGCCCACTTTCCGCACTGTGCAGATGTACTTTCCGGCGTCGCCCAGCTTTTTGCGCAGGGTGCGGATGTGCATATCCACGGTCCGGCTCTCCACCGAGATGTCAGTGCCCCACACCACCTGCAAAATGGTCTCGCGGGTGACGACAAGGTTGGTGTTTTCCAGCAGCAGACGGAGCAGGCTGTATTCTTTGTAGGTCAGCTCCACCGGTGCGCCGCTGACGGTGACGCTGTGGCGGGCATTGTCCAGCAGGATCTCCCGGAAACTGTAGACGTTGGGCCGTGCCTCGGGCTCTGCCCGGCGGAGGGCCGCCCGCACCCGGCTCAGAAACTCCATGATGCCGAAAGGTTTGGTGATGTAGTCGTCTGCGCCGCAGTCGAGGCCGCGCACAGTGTCCAGCTCGCTGGACTTGGCCGTTATCATAATGATGGGCAGACGCCGCAGGGAAGGGGCGGCGCGGAGCTTTTTCAGGATGGAAAAGCCGTCCTCACCGGGGAGCATCACGTCCAGGATGACCAGTTCCGGCGGCGCGGTGTGGACGGCCTGCCAGAAGGGTTCTGAGGACTCGAAGCCCACGGCCTCGTAGCCGTTGGACTGCAATGCATACTGCTCTAATTCACGGATGGCTGAATCGTCTTCTACGATATAGATCATGCCTGTTTGTCCTCCGTTTCGGTGACGTTTTCGTCGGGGAAGAGATAGCGCTCACGGTAGCGGTTCAGGCGGCGCTGGAACTGCTCGCTCTCCTTGGTGGAGGCATGGCCGCTGCGCAGGTCGTTGAGGTAGGCGTGGGTGTCGAAGCTGTCCTGTGCCACCTCGATCTGGGCAACTGCCACGTTGCTGCAGTGGTCGCAGACGCGCTCGTAGTTGGTCAGCAGGTCTTCCAGCACGAAGCCATACTCGATGGAACAGCTGCCGGCCTGCAGGCGGGCGACGTGCCGTGCCTTGATGGCACGCACCAGCTCGTCCACGACGGTCTCCAGAGGTTCGACCTTGCTTGCCAGATGCAGGTCATCCTTGCGGAAGGCGTCAGTGGTGCGGTTCAGCACGTCCTGCACGGCGTCCTCAAGTACCTGCAGCTCTTCGCGGGCGTCGGTGGAGAAGTTGATCTCCTTGGTGTGCATCTCCTGCGCGGATTCCAGAAGGTTCACGGAATGGTCGCTGATGCGCTCGAAATCGCTGATGGTGTGGAGCAGAGTATTCACGCTCTGGCTGTCCGCATGGTTCAGCTCACGGCTGGACAGCTTGACCAGATAGGTGCCGAGGGCGTCCTCGTACTGGTCAACTTTGCTCTCCTCATCCCGGACTTTCTGGGCCAGCGTATCATCCCAGGTGTGGGTCAGGCTCATAGCCTGCATGACGCCCACACGGGCCAGCTCGGCCATGTCAGCAGTAGCAGAGTGGGCGCGGGCCACGGCCACAGCCGGGGTGTTCAGCAGACGCTCGTCCAGCAGAGCAAAGCTCTCTTTTTCGGCGTCGTCGGGGATGGTGAGGATGGCCAGCTTTTCCAGACCATTTGCGAAGGGGAGAAGGATGAGGGTGGCCGCGATGTTGAAGGCGGAGTGGACCACAGCAATGCCCCAGGCGGCGATGGTCTCGTTCACAAAATCAAAGTGGACCACGGCGTTCAGACCGTAGAAACCGGCCAGAAAGACCGTGACACCAATGATGTTGAAGTAGAGGTGGACCATGGCGGCACGGCGGGCATTCTTATTTGCGCCCACAGAAGAAATCAGCGCGGTGACACAGGTGCCGATATTCTGACCCATGATGATGGGGATAGCGCTGCCGTAGGTGATGACGCCGGTAGCGCTCAGTGCCTGCAGGATGCCGACGCTGGCGCTGGAACTCTGGATGATGCCGGTGACCAGTGCGCCCACCAGAACGCCGAGGATGGGATTGGAGAAGCGGACGAAGAGGTTGGTGAACCATGCCTCACCCTGCAGGGGCTCGACGGCATTGGACATGGTAGTCATGCCGGTCATCAGGATGGCAAAGCCGATGAGGATGGTGCCGATGCCCTTTTTCTTCTCATTCTTGCCCATATAGAGCAGGATGCCGATGAAGGCGAGAATGGGGCTGAAGGAGGTGGGCTTGAGCATCTGGATCCAGATGCTGTCGCCCTGCAGGCCGGAAAGGCTCAGCAGCCAGCTGGTGACAGTGGTACCCACATTGCTGCCCATAATGATGCCGATGGCCTGATGCAGCTCCATGATGCCGCTGTTGACGAAGCCGACCACCATGACGGTGGTAGCACTGGAACTCTGGATGATGGCGGTCACGCACAGACCGAGGAAGAAGCCCTTGAGGGGGTTATCCGTCAGCTTGCTCAGGATCTTCTGCAGATGGCCGCCGGCCTGTTTCTCAAGGGCTTTGCCCATGATGTCCATGCCGAACAGGAACAGAGCCAGACCGCCCAGCAGAGAAAAGACATTGAATAGAGTCATGTTTTACTCCTCACTTGTTGAAGCTTGCGTTTGTACATCGACAGCGGCCGTAGAGGACCCGTGCAGGAGCATGTCTCAACTTTTTACACGACCTGCACTGGATTTCACCGGTCCTATCCCTGATTATGAGTATACGAGCAGAATGTAAAATCGGAAACCGGCGAAATGTAAAACTCATGTAAAGTAAACTCTATCCCTGCCTCCTATTATATGGTTTTGGCCCCCGGATGCAAGCGCTGGCGCAAAACCAGAAAAGATTCCTGAAAGAATTGTTGTTTTTGCCGCCCGTCTCGATTATAATATAAGGAAGGATAAACTGTGCTGCCTTTTGGTATGGCAAAGCACAGAGGATGCAGGAGGAAAAACGAATGGGGAATTTCGCTGTTTCGCTCAAGCGGCTGGTCGAGAAGGTCAGCCTCGAGGTTATCTATACGCCCTGCGATTTGGACAAGATCAGCGTCGAGATCGCAGAGGTCAACCGTCCCGGCCTGTTTCTGGCTGGTTACTACGATTATTTCGATAAGCTGCGCTTACAGATCATGGGCCTTGCGGAGATGAACTTTCTGGCCGGTCTTACGGCGGAAAAGCGCCGTGAGCGCCTTGACCAGCTGTTCCGCCAGCAGCCTCCGGCCGTCATCCTCTGCCGCAGCGAGGAATTGGAACCCTTCCCGGAGATGCAGGAGCTTGCAAAGCAGCACGGGGTAGCCCTGCTGCGCTCCAACGAGACGACCTGCACCATGATGGGCAGCCTCATCAGCATGCTGAACCTTGAACTGGCTCCCCGCATCACCCGCCACGGCGTGCTGGTGGAAGTTTACGGTGAAGGCATCCTCATTCTCGGCGACAGCGGCATCGGCAAGAGCGAGCTGGCCATCGAGCTGGTCAAGCGCGGTCACCGCCTCGTCGCCGACGATGCCGTGGAGCTGCGCAAGGTCTCCAACCGTCAGATCATGGGTACTGCGCCGGAAAACATCCGCCACTTCATTGAGTTGCGCGGTATCGGCATCGTCAACGTGGCCCGTGTGTTCGGTGTGGGCGCGGTCAAGGTGAGTGAAAGCCTCGACCTCGTCGTCCAGCTGGAAGCATGGGACCCCACCAAAAACTATCAGCGCACCGGCTTGGAAAGCGAGTATTATGACATTCTGGGCGTCAACATCCCCAGCACCATCATCCCCGTTTCGCCCGGACGCAACCTCGCAGTCGTGCTGGAAACGGCGGCTATCAATAACCGCCAGAAGAAGATGGGCTATAACGCCGCCAAGGAGCTGCTCATCCGTCTGGGCCTGAACGACACGATGGACTGATTTTCTACCGATAGAGGGAGAACGAATGGAACGATTGAAACAGGCTTTGTCCGCTGCGGGCATTGCATACAAAGAAAATGAGCCGCTCAGCGCGCACTGCACTTTCCGCATCGGCGGCCCGGCAGATGTCTTTATCCTGCCGGAAAATGAGGCGCAGCTCTGCGCCGCCATCAAGCTGGCGAAGGAAGCAAATGTCAAATATTATCTGCTGGGCAACGGCAGCAACATCCTGTTTGAGGATGCGGGCTACCGGGGAGCTGTCATCAATGTATCGGCCATGAAGAGCGCGATCGGCATTCTTGAAAACATCTGTTTCCCGGGTAAAGACCCATCCCTGACTTACGATGCTGTCGTTGTCGGTGCAGACAAGATGCTCTCGTCGCTCTGCATGACGGCGCTGGAAAACAGCCTCACCGGTCTTGAGTTCGCCTACGGCATCCCGGGTACGGTGGGCGGTGCTGTCTACATGAACGCCGGAGCTTACGGCGGCGAGATGAAGGACGTGCTGGTCTCCGTGCGGTATCTGACCGCAGAAGGGGAGATTGTTGAGATACCGGCAGAACAGCTCGACCTCAGCTACCGCCACAGCATTTTCGAAGAAAACGGCGGCTGCATCCTCTCGGCAAAGTTCCACCTTGCAAGAGGCAATGCCGCCGACATCCGCTCCAGGATGGACGACCTGATGGCCCGCCGCAAAGACAAACAGCCTCTCGACAAGCCCAGTGCCGGCAGCACTTTCAAGCGGCCGGTGGGCGCATTCGCGGCGGCCCTCATCGACCAGTGCGGTCTGCGGGGCTACCGCCATGGCGGCGCAGCCGTCAGTGACAAGCACTGCGGCTTTGTGGTCAATCTGGGTGGAGCGACCTGTGCAGATGTGCTGGCTCTATGCGATGAGGTGCGTGCCATCGTGAAAGAAAAGACCGGCTACGACCTCGAAAAAGAAATTCGTGTGGTGGAAGCATAAAAGAAAGAGGCGTGCAAAATGAATCTTCTCATCGTCAGCGGCCTTTCCGGTGCAGGCAAATCTGTCGCCATGAATGCACTGGAAGACATCGGCTTTTTCTGCATTGATAACATCCCGGCGGCACTGCTGCCCAGCATCACGGCGTTTTCGAAAGCGGGTGACAACCAGCTCAAGCGGGTGGCTCTCTGTATGGACATCCGCGGCTGCCGCACGCCGGAAGAAATCGAAGAAGCTCTTTCTCAGCTGGACGCGCAGGGGATAGAATATGAGATCTTGTTCCTTGATGCCCCGGACGATGTGCTGATGCGCCGCTACAGTGAGACGCGCCGCCGCCATCCGATGAGCATTTCCGACGGTCTTTCCACCCGGGAAGCCTTCCGCAGGGAGCGCGGGATCTTGCAGCCCCTCAAAGACCGGGCGGACTACACCATCAATACTGGATTGCTCTCGACTTCTCAGAACAAAGAGCGCATCTGCGACCTGTTCAACCAGAACGGCGGCGCGAAGAGCGCCATGCGTCTGACGGTCATGTCCTTCGGCTTCAAGTTCGGCATCCCGCCGGAGGCAGACCTTGTTTTGGATGTCCGCTGTCTGCCCAACCCTTTTTATGTCCCGGAACTGAAGCATAAAACGGGTCTTGATGAAGAGGTTGTCGATTTTGTCATGAGCCACCCAGAGGCGCAGGAGCTTTTGAAGCGCTATGAATCGTTTCTGGAATATGCTCTTCCGCTCTACGTCAAGGAAGGCAAAAGCCAGCTCACCATCGCGGTGGGCTGCACCGGCGGCAAGCATCGCTCCATCACATTTGCGCGGAAAATCGCGGAATACTGCGAAAAGCTTGGCTACAAGCCCGGCATCCAGCACCGCGATTCTGTCCGTTGAAAGGATAAACATATCATGAGTTTTGCATCCCAGGCAAGGGAGGAGATCGCCCGGCGCAGTCTGCAGAAGGACTGCTGCGTCCGCGCTGCCGCCTATGGAATTGCCTGCTTCGCCAAGTACTTCGACGCCAGCGGGCTGGTGCTGCAGACGGAACAGGAGCTGACGACGCAGGTGGCTTCCCAGCTGTTTGCGCGCTGCGGCGTACAGGGCGACATCATCGAGAAGCAGCGTCCCAGCGGGGTGGTCCATGAGTTCAGCATCCGCGCACCGGAGCAGGTGGCGCGGATGCACGAGCTTTTCGGCACCACCGGCACCGAGACGAGCCTGCAGATAGACCCCGGACTGATTCGCTGCCAGACGTGCGTCAGCGCGTACATCGGGGCAGCTTTTTTGTGCAGCGGCACGGTCACTGACCCGCAAAAGGAGTATAACATCGAGTTTCTCACCAGCCGCACGAACCTTGCGCGCGACTTCGAAGCCCTGCTGGCGGAGCACGAGTTTGCGCCCCACCGCACCCGCCGCAACGGCGTGAACCTTGTTTACGTCAAGAGCTGCGACAACGTGGAGCGCATCCTTTCCTTTATGGGAGCGACGGAGGCATCGGCCCAGCTCAGCGCTCAGAAGGCTGTCAAGCAGATGCGGAACCAAATCAACCGCCACACAAACTGCGATACCGCAAACCTGGGCAAGACGGCCCGTGCCAACGCCCAGACGCTCAAAGCCATCCGCTTTCTGGAAGAGCAGGGGGCGCTGAAAACGCTGCCCGAGGCGCTGCAGCAGGCAGCAGCCCGGCGGCTGGAATATCCTGATTTATCGCTGGCGGCGCTCTGCGGATGCTTTGACCCGCCCATGAGCAAATCGGGCCTTTCCCACCGGATGAAAAAGCTGGAAGCGCTGGCCGACGCCCTGCGTCAGCGGCTCGAAGAACACACTGAAACAGAGGAGGCAGGAGCATGAGCGATGTGACCGAAGGGAACCGTCAGGGGAGAGACTTCGTTCATCTCCACCTCCATACCGAATACAGCCTGCTGGACGGTGCCTGCCGTATCGACCAGCTCATGGACCGCGTCAAGGAGTGTGGTCAGAGCGCCATCGCCATCACGGACCACGGCGTCATGTACGGCTGTGTCCAGTTCTATAAGGCCGCAAAAAAGGCAGGCATCAAGCCCATCATCGGCTGTGAGGTCTATGTGGCCACCCGCACCCGCTTCGATAAAGTCAACAAAATCGACGGCAACAACCATCTTATCCTGCTCTGCAAGAATGAGACCGGCTATAAGAACCTCATCAAGATGGTGTCCGCTGCCTTCGTGGAGGGCTTTTACTCCAAGCCCCGTGTAGATAAGCAGCTTCTTGAGCAGTATCATGAGGGGCTTATCTGCCTGTCTGCCTGCCTCGCAGGCGAGATCCCGCAAGCCATTCTGGCGGGAGACTACGAGCGGGCAAAGTCCACGGCCCTGTGGTATCAGGAGCTGTTCGGCAAGGGCAATTACTACATCGAACTGCAGGACCACGGCCTCGAAGAGGATACGATCGTTCTGCCCCAGCTCATCAAACTGGCGCGGGAGACCGGCATCCCGATGGCAGCCACCAACGACTCCCACTATCTGCGGAAGGATGACGCCAAGATGCAGAGCATCCTGCTCTGCATCCAGACCGGAAAGACCATTCAGGATGCCGACCGGATGGAGTTCCAGACCGACGAATTCTACGTCAAAACGACAGATGAAATGTATGAGTTGTTCGCAATGGTGCCGGAAGCCTGCGCCAACACCCAGAAAATTGCGGACCAGTGCAATTTTGACTTCGACTTTGGACACACCAAAATTCCATATTACAAAGCCCCGAACGGGATGGACAATCAGGAGTTTTTCGAGAAGCTCTGCTGGGACGGCCTCGAGCGCCGCTACGGCTCGGACGTCCCACAGTCCAATAAGGACCGCCTGACCTATGAGATCGGCGTGGTCAAGTCGATGGGCTATACCAACTACTACCTCATTGTCTGGGATTATATCAACTACGCCAAGAGTCAGGGCATTCCGGTAGGCCCGGGCCGTGGCTCGGGCGCGGGCAGCATCGCGGCTTACTGTGTAGGCATCACCGACATCGACCCCATCCGCTACAACCTCATCTTCGAGCGATTCCTGAACCCCGAGCGTGTCAGTATGCCCGATTTTGACGTCGATTTCTGCTACGAGCGCCGTCAGGAGGTCATCGACTACGTCAACCGGAAGTACGGCGCAGACCATGTGGCCCAGATCGTCACCTTCGGCACCATGGCCGCCCGCAACGCCATCCGCGATGTGGGCCGCGTGATGGGTATGCCCTATCAGAGCGTGGATGTGGTGGCAAAGCAGGTGCCGATGGAGCTGAAAATGACGCTGAAACGCGCCTTGGAGGTCTCACCGGAGCTCAAGCGGATGTACGACAGCGACCCGCAGGTCACAGAACTTATCGACACTGCGCTGAAGGTTGAAGGTATGCCCCGCCACGCCTCCACCCATGCGGCCGGCGTCGTCATTACCCCGGAACCGACAGACTATTATCTGCCCCTGGCAACCAACGACGGCCTGCCTGTCACCCAGTTCAATATGACCGAGATCGAAGAGCTGGGTCTGCTGAAAATGGACTTCCTCGGCCTGCGCACCCTGACGGTCATCCGGGACGCGGAGGCGGCCATCCAGAAAAAAGACCCGTCCTTCTCCATCCGAAAGCTGGATTATGACGATGCAGCGACTTATAAGATGCTGGGTCAGGGTGAAACGGAGGGCGTGTTCCAGCTCGAATCCTCGGGTATGAAACAGGTCCTCGTGGGTCTGCAGCCGCAGAACCTTGAAGATGTCATCGCTCTTATCAGTCTTTACCGCCCCGGCCCGATGGACTCCATCCCGACCTACCTGCGCAACCGCCACGAGCCGGATAAGATCAGCTATAAAACTCCACAGCTGGCCCATATCCTCGACGTCACCAACGGCTGTATCGTCTACCAAGAACAGGTCATGCAGATATTCCGTGAGCTGGCTGGTTTCTCGTTCGGACAGGCAGATAACGTCCGCCGTGCCATGAGTAAAAAGAAGCACGCGGTGATGGAGGCAGAACGCGAGCATTTTGTCCATGGCTGCACCGAGCCGGGCCACGAATGCCCGGGCTGTGTCGCCAATGGCATCTCCGAGGAAGTCGCCAACGAGATCTACGATGAAATGTCGAGTTTTGCGTCCTACGCCTTCAATAAAAGCCATGCTGCCTGCTACGCTTACGTCGCATTCCAGACGGCTTATCTCAAATGTCATTACCCCAGCGAGTTTATGGCCGCATTGCTCACCAGTGTGCTTGACAATACCGACAAAGTCATCGAGTATTCGGGCGAGTGCGCCCGCCTGGGCATCAAGGTACTTCCGCCGGACGTCAATATCTCGAACGGCGGCTTCACGGCGGACAACGGCAAGATCCGTTTCGGCCTGAATGCGGTCAAGAATGTGGGCCGCAACCTCATCGAGCGAGTCGTGGAAGAGAGAAAAGAGAAGCCTTATTCGAGCCTCTACGATTTCTGTAAGCGGATGCACGGCACTGAGCTGAACCGCCGGGCTGTGGAATGTCTGATCAAGGCGGGTGCCTTCGACAGTATGGGCGTCAACCGCCACAGCCTTGTGGAAGCCGTGGACGGCATCATCAAGAGCGTGGAGAGCGACTCCCGCCGCAATCTCGAGGGACAACTGGATCTGTTCTCGGTGATGAGCGGCGAATCTCAGACCGCCGACACCGACAGCTACGAGATAAAGCCCTTCCCGGAGTACAGCCACACCGAACTGCTCCAGCAGGAGAAAGAGGTCAGCGGCCTCTATCTGTCCGGCCACCCGCTGGACGCCTATCGGGAACAGTCGGCACGCTTTGCGTCCAACAGCATCAAGGAGCTCACCGGCGAGGACGCTCACGAGCTGGACGGCAATCACGTCCGTATCGTGTGTACCATCGTCAAAAACCGGATGATGACCACCAAGTCCAACACGATGATGGCCTTCACCAGCGTGGAGGACCTGACCGGTACGATGGAGGTCATCGTCTTCCCACGGGTACTGGATACTTTCCGCGATGCGCTCAAGGAGAATGCCGTCGTGGTCATCGAGGGACGCCTCTCCGTGCGTGAAGATGAGCCTTCCAAGCTGATGGCTGAGAGCATCTCGCCCATCGAGGGCTACGACCCCAAACGCCCGCAGGCCAACCGCCCCAACCTCATGCGGGATGCCGCCCAGCGGCTCTATGTCCGCCTGCCGTCCCGCAGCTGCCCCGAATATGCAAAGGTCATCAATCTCCTTGAGATATTCGACGGCGATATGCCCGTCATTTTCTATCTCGAGGATGTCAAGCAGAAGCTCGCCGCGCCCCGGAGACTCTATGCTTCGGGCCATCCACTGCTGCTCCAGGAGCTGAAACGTCTGCTTGGTGAACGCAATGTCGCAACAAAATGACATTTCTGTGCATCAATCATTATGCCTTCGCTGTTTTCAAATGATTAACTTTGTGATATACTTGTCTAAGGCAAGCCATAGCAAATATGTTGCATCGAGTCGGGCCGCATCTGTGGAAGAAGGGGATGCGCGCGCCCCGAGTGGTATGTGAAGAAACAAATTGGAGGGAATCTCTCTATGGAAAAGCAAATCAAGACGATCGGTGTTCTCACCAGCGGCGGCGACGCCCCCGGCATGAACGCAGCTGTCCGTGCCGTGGTCCGTACCGGCCTGCACAAGGGCTTCCGCATGATCGGCATCCAGCGCGGCTATAACGGTCTGCTGAACGGCGAGTGCTTCGAAATGAACCTGCGCAGTGTCTCGAACATCATCTCTGCCGGCGGCACCATCCTCTACACCGCACGCTGCCTTGAGTTCAAGACCAAAGAGGGCCAGGATAAGGGCGCAGCCAAGTGCCGTGAGCTGGGCATCGACGCGCTGGTGGTCATCGGCGGCGACGGTTCTTACCGCGGCGCCCGTGAGCTGGCCCACCGCGGCATCCCGATGATCGGCCTGCCCGGCACCATCGACAACGATATTGCCTGCACCGACTACACCATCGGTTACGATACCGCTATGAACACTGCGCTGGAGATGATCGACAAGCTGCGCGACACCACCCAGAGCCATGACCGCTGCAGCGTCGTCGAGGTCATGGGCCGCAACGCTGGTTACATTGCTCTGAACGTCGCCATCGCCTCCGGCGCTATGGCCGTGCTGCTGCCCGAGAAGGAGTTCGATATGCAGCGCGACATCCTCGATAAGATCGTCGAGACTCAGCGCACCGGCAAGCGCCACTTCATCGTCATCGTGGCCGAGGGCATCGGCCACTCCCAGGAGATCGCCAATGAGATCCAGGCTCGCACCGGTATCGACACCCGTGCCACCATTCTGGGCCACGTCCAGCGCGGCGGCTCTCCCACTCTGCGTGACCGTGTGAACGCTTCTGCTATGGGCTACCACGCCGTCTGCCTGCTCGAGCAGGGCAAGTATAACCGCATCGTCGGCATGAAGGGTGAGGATCTGGTGGATTACCCCGTAGATGAGGCCCTCGAGATGACCAAGAGCATCGACCCGGTCCTCGTGGACGTGTGCAATACGATCTCGATTTGAGTTTTTGAACATAGCGCAGAGCTGTATTTCTCAGTAAAAGGGGGAACGCAGCTCTGCTTTTTTGTTTACGAAAAACACCGTTTTGTGGTATACTATCGCAAGAGAATCAAGACGCGGCGCTCTGTCCCGCGTCAGGCAGGAGAGTGGAACTGTGGAACTGGAACAAGCCAAGAAGCGCGTAGAGGAACTGCGCACTGTGATCGAGAAGAATAACCGCCTTTATTACGACCAGGACGCCCCCGAACTGGAGGACTTTGAATACGACGCCCTGACGCGGGAATTGAAGGAGCTGGAAGCGCAGTACCCGGAGCTGGTCACTCCAGCTTCGCCCACCCAGCATGTCGGCGGCACCCCCAGCGGACGCTTCGCAAAAGTGACACATGTCGTCAAGATGGAAAGCTTGCTGGATGCATTTTCCTACGATGAACTGCGTGATTTCGACCGCAGAGTGCGTGACGCGGGCATCGAGCCGGAGTATGTCGTCGAAATCAAAATCGACGGTCTTTCTTGCAGCCTTGAGTACGAGAACGGTGAACTGGTTCGTGCTTCTACCCGCGGCGATGGTGTCGTGGGCGAGGACGTTACCGCCAATGTCCGGGCTATCAAAAAGATACCGAAGAAGCTGAAGAATGCCCCTGAGTTTCTCGAGGTGCGCGGCGAAGTTTATATGCCCCATGAGGCGTTCCAGCACCTCTGCGCCGAGCAGGAATTGCAGGGCGCGGCACCCTTCAAGAATCCCCGCAACGCCGCCGCCGGTTCGCTGCGCCAGAAGGACGCCAAGATCACCGGGAGCCGCGGCCTTTCGATTTTTGTTTTCAACGTCCAGCAGGTGCGTGGCAAAGAGCTGACTACCCACGCGGAAAGCCTCGATTACCTCAAAAGTCTCGGCCTGCCGGTCTCTCCCCGCTACCACATCGTCCACGACATTGAGGACGCGATCAAGGAAATCGAGCAGATCGGGCAGAACCGCTCAAAGCTCGATTTCGACATGGATGGTGCGGTCATCAAGGTCAATCACTTCGCCCAGCGCGATCTGATGGGTTCTACCAACAAGTTCCCCCGCTGGGCCATCGCCTTCAAGTATCCGCCCGAAGTCAAAGAGACGATCTTGCGCAGCATCGAGGTCGCTGTGGGCCGCACCGGTGTGCTGACCCCGACGGCCTGCTTCGACCCGGTCTTCCTCGCCGGTACGACGGTGGCCCGCGCGACCCTCCACAACGAGGATTTCATCCGCCAGTTCGGCCTCTGCATCGGCGATACCATTCAGGTGCGGAAAGCCGGCGACATCATCCCGGAGGTCATCGGCGTCGTCCATCACCCGGAGAACGCGGAGCCTTACCGGATGCCGACAGTCTGCCCGTCCTGCGGCGCACCGGTCGTCCATCTCGAGGATGAAGCTGCCCTGCGCTGTGTCAACCCGGAATGTCCGGCCCAGTCTCTGCGCAACATCATCCATTTTGCCTCCCGTGATGCGATGGACATCGACGGCTTGGGAACTGCCGTAGCGACACAGCTGGTGGAAAAGGACCTCGTCCACTCGGCGGCGGACCTTTATGATTTGACGCTCGAGCAGCTGCTGACACTGGAAAAGTTCAAGGAGAAGAGCGCAACGAATCTCCTCCACGCCATCGAAAATTCCAAGCAGAACAACCTCGACAAGCTGCTGTTCGGCTTCGGTATCCGCAACATCGGCGACAAGGCCGCTGCATTGCTGGCTGAGCATTTCGGCACACTGGAAGCCATCCGGGAGGCGGATATTGAAAAAATCAGCGAGATCGACGGTTTCGGAGGCGTGATGGGCCAGAGCGTGGTAGAGTTCTTCGCCAAGGACGGCACCACAGACCTTATCCATCGTCTGGCCGACGCCGGGGTGAACATGACCTGGAAGGGCGAACCGAAGGGTGACAAGCTGGCGGGAATGACACTGGTCGTCACCGGCACCCTCGAGACGCTCTCCCGCAATGAGGCGGAGGCTCTCATCGTCAAAAACGGCGGCAAAGCCAGCGGCTCAGTCTCCAAAAAGACGGCCTACGTTGTGGCCGGCACAGCGGCAGGCTCCAAGCTGACCAAGGCACAGGCCCTCGGCGTACCTGTGCTGACGGAGGAAGAATTCCTTGCCATGCTGCGGGATGAACCGGAAGCTTAAATAGAATAGACTCAAAAGGCTCATGCAGTGGGTGTCCCCGCTGTGTGGGCCTTTTTTGCGTTCTAAAAACTCTGCCGCCGCATACAGTAGGAGCAAGAAGCCAAAATGACGAGACCGAAGGAGAAACAAGATGGACGAGTATTACCGCGCTGTTCGGGCTCTGCCTGCATGGCTGGCGCGGCCTTTGAGCGCCCTGCCGCCGGACACTGCAGAACAGGTACATGAGATACGCCTCCGGGTCGGCTGCGGAGTACAGCTGACCATCGGCGGAACGCCCTGCTGCCCGGCGGAGCTGCCTGCTTTGCAGACGCTCCGGCTGACGCCCTTGCAGATGGAAGAGATATTCGTTACCCTTTGCGGCGGGTCGGTACACAGCCACGAGACGGAAATTGCGGCGGGCTATGTCACGCTCAGCTGTGGGTGCCGCGCCGGGCTGGCCGGACAGTTTTACTGCGCACCGGGGCAGAGCGCCGTCTTGCAGGAGCTGCGCTCGGTGAATATCCGCGTTGCCCGGAACCGGGAATTTCCTCTGCCACAGAAACTCCGGGATATTCTGCAGCAGCGATTTATCGGGATGCTCCTGATGGGGGAACCCGACAGCGGCAAAACGACCCTTCTGCGAGGTGTCGCCCGGGAACTTACAAAACAGAATAGGGCCGTGGCCGTCATCGACGAGCGAAGAGAGATATTCCCCTCGGAGGAAAGCGCGACGCTTCCGCTCGACATCCTCAGCGGCATCCCCAAGGGACAGGCGGTGCAGATGGCTCTGCGTACCCTCTCGCCGCAGGTCATCTTGTTGGACGAGCTGGGCGGGATGGACGAGCTTTACGCGCTGGAACAGGGGCTTTTCAGCGGGGTGGAATTTATTGCCACACTTCACGCTGCCAGCTGGGAAGAGGCTGCCCGCCGCCCGCAGGTGCAGTATCTGCAAAAGTGTGGTGCGCTCCATGTGGCAGTGCTTCTGAAAGGCCGCACTGCGCCGGGGCAGCTGAAAGAGGTGCGTGTTTCGTGAAAACGCTTCGAGTCATCTGTGCGCTGTTCTGGCTGGGCTGCGGCTGGTGCGCAGGAGATGCGGCCTGCCAGAATACGCGGCAGCATCTGGCGGCGCTGGAAAAGACGCTTTTGCTTTTGCAGCGCGTCCGGCAGGAGATCAGCTATCGTCACACGGACCTCACCCTGCTTTTCCGCAGATTGAAACAGGAGGGGCTTGCCGCAGGCGAAAGCTTTCAGGCTCTTTGTCCGCCGCCCGGTCTGACGCGCCCGGAACGCGACTGTTTCATCGAGTGCTTCTCGAGCCTTGGCCGCACTGAGGCAGAGCAGGAGTGCCAGCGGCTGGCATTTTATCAGGAGCGTTTCACGCTGTTTTTACAGCAGGCGCAGGAACACGCCCGCCCGCAGCTGGAATTGAGCCACAAGCTGGGATTTGCTGCCGGACTGGCGGCGGCCATCCTCTGCCTCTGATGAAAGATAGGGGGAATGTGTATGGACATCGACCTGATTTTCAAGATCGCGGCCATCGGCATCATCGTGGCGGTGCTCAACCAGCTGCTCATCCGCTCAGGCCGGGAAGACCAGGCCATGATGACCACATTGGCGGGGCTGGTGGTGGTGCTGTCCATCCTGGTCAAGCAGATCAGTGTTCTTTTCGTCACCATCAAGTCCCTCTTTGCGCTATGAGCGCCCTCACGATGCTGGGACTTGCGGTGATGGGGGCTGTGCTGTACACCCTGTTCCAGAAAAGCGCCCCGGCTTTCGGGCTGTTCGTCTCGATGGGAACCGCTGTCCTTGTGCTGTGGAAAATCAGCACGGCGGCGCAGACCGTGCTTTCCGGGCTGACAAAACTGGAACAGCGGGCAGGCGGCGACGCCTTTTCCTGTCTGCTGCGGTGTACAGGTGTCATCCTGCTGGCCGATTACGCCCACTCGCTCTGCGAAGAGGCGGGGGCTGAATCGCTGGCGTGGTGTACGGCACTGGCCGGCCGGGTGCTGGTGCTTGCGGCAGCGTGGCCCCTGCTGGAAGAGATCGGCCAGAAGATAGGGAGCATCGCAGGATGAAAAGAGACAAGCTTTTCCGTTTGAGTCTGGCAATACTGTTCTTGTGGACGAGCCTTGCACTCGCGGCCCCGGCGGCGATGGCCGCTTCGAGCACAGCTCTGCCGGGCAGTTCTCTCTGGGAGCCCTATTTGCAGCAGAGCCGCATCGACCTCGAAAAGGCGGCATCCTCACCGTGGGAAACACTGAAAAGCTTTCTGCCCCGATCCTTCGGCGCACTGGTGCGCCAGACGGCGAGTCGCTATACGTCAGTGCTCCTGTTCCTGACGCTGACAGCGGTGCTGGGGCTCCTCGCCGGGGAATGCACCGATGGGGCCTTGCTGGATCTGGTGGCGGCAGGCGGCTGCGGCGTCCTGCTCTGGGGGAACCTGCTGGAAGAAGCCCAGAAACTTTGTGAGCAGGTGGGGAGCTGGCGCAGCTTTCTGTTGGGGTTCCTTCCCGTCTATGCCGGTGTCCTCACGATGGGAGGGGAAGGAGCAGCAGGCAGTGCGGCCAGTGGAGCGCTGCTGACGGCACTCTGCTTTCTGGCTCAGCTGGCAGCGGCCTTCGTTCAGCCGCTGCTCCACTGCTATCTGATGCTCAGCATGGCCTGCTGCGTCAGCTCTGAACCAGCCCTCGGCGTTTTCTGCAAGGGCGTCGGCAGTGCGCTCCGTCAGGCGCTGGGCTGGGCCGGAAAAATTCTGGTGGCTCTGCTGGGCCTGCAGAGGGCTGCGGCATTCCAGCTGGACCGCTTTTCGCTCCGTACCGGCCAGCTTTTGGCAGGGAGCGTCCCCATCATCGGGCAGACTCTCAGCAGTGCATCGGAATCCATCCTCGCGGGGATACAGCTCCTCAAGAGCGGGCTGGGGCTGGCAGCTCTGTCGGTGCTGGGTGCGGAGTTCGTGCCGCTCTATCTGGGGCTGATGATACAGCTGGCTCTTCTGATGGGCTGCAGCCTGCTCTGCAGTCTCACTGGCATCTCCCGCTGCCGCGCATTATTCGACTGTTTTGCCGAGGCAGTGCGCTGTATGGCAGCGGTGGTGGCGCTTTTCTTCGGGCTGGCGGCGGCAGGGGTGGCCCTGCTGTTCATCGTAGGAGGTGGTTCATGATGCAGGCACTGGAACGGGCAGCGGCAGTCTTCTGTACGGCCTGTATCTGCGCCGAGCTGCTCTCCCGCTTTGTCGGGCAGGGCTGGGGGCAGAAGTGCATAAAAGCGGTGGCGGGGCTATATATTCTAGTAGTCTTTGCGGATGCTCTGCCCGGCGCAAAGGCACAGTTTACCGCATTGGAACTGCCGCAGGTGCCGGCGGTCTCGGTAGGCAGTCTGGAGGATGCTGTTCTGGCACAGACGGCAGAAGAACTCTCCCGTACTCTCGAAGAACGCTGTCTCAGCGAGGCGGGCGTTTCGCTCAGGCTGAATATCAGTCTGAGCCGGACCGCTGAGGGCGTGGAAGCGGCTGAGGTACAGATCGTCCCTCGGGACGCCGTCACTGCCTCGCAGAAGCGGGCAATAGAAGCGCTGCTGGAAGGACAGCTTCAGCTGGGACCGGAATGCATCAAATGGAACAGCCCCAGCGGGGAGGATGTGCCATGAATAACAAGCTTTTTTCGCGGCTGAAGGACCTCGCGCAGAAGGAAAACCGCGCCCGGCTGGCGGTCTTGCTGGGCGCGGCGGCCATGCTGCTCATCCTGCTGTCGGAGCTGTTCACCCCTTCAGGGAAGACCGCCGCAGCAAGCGCCGCCCCGGCGGATGACAACGTCTACCGCCAGCAGCTTGAGCAGCAGCTTTCCGACCTCATCACGCAGGTAGAGGGCGCAGGAAAGACTACCGTGATGGTAACACTGGAAAGCGGAGAGGAGACCATCTATGCTCTGGACACGCTCTCGGGACAGACCCAGGAACAACAGACCCATGTGCTGCTGGATGACGGGACCGCGCTGGCACAGACAGTCTGTACCCCCAGAGTGTGCGGGGTAGCCGTGGTGTGCGAGGGCGGGGGAGATGTCCGGGTCGCCGCCCGCATCACCGAGCTGGTGGGGGCGCTGCTGGATGTTCCGTCCAACCGCATCTGCGTAGAGCGGCGCCGGGAATGATTTTTTGCAGCGATGAGATATAAGTTATACAAGGAGGAGACACAAATGAGAGCTATCACCAAAAACACACGCAGGGTCACAGCGCTGACCCTTGCGGCCGCGCTGGTCGTGGCGGTATACCTTAACTGGCAGTATGCCCGCACCGGCATCGGCGTGGATGAAGAGGCTGTCAACGTCTCGGCGGTGGCTGTGGAGGGTGAGCCTGTGGCGGCACCCGTTACCGACGGGCTGATGACGGAGGCTGAAGCAGTATCCAGTGCCAACAAGAATTATGGGGAAGCCCAGCTCGTCAGCGTGGCCAACGATGCAGGAGCGAAATTCTTTGAGGAAGCCCGTCTCAAGCGCCAGAAAGCTCACGATGAAGCGATGGACACGATCCAGAAGACCCTCAAGACCTCGGGCCTTTCCGCCGAGGAGAAAAAAGGTTATACCCAGCAGCTGACTTCCAACCTCGAAGACCTCAACGCAGAAAATGAAATAGAAACGCTGGTCAAGGCGAAAGGCTTTTCCGACTGCCTCTGCTTTTTGCAGTCCGGCCGGGCTGATCTGACCGTGATGACCTCCGGCGACGCGCTGACGGCAGCACAGGTGGCCCAGATACGGGACATCGTGCTCAGCAAGAGCGAGGTGACTGCGCAGAATATTACTGTGGTGGAAGTAAAGTAAGGTGTTGTATAAAACCGGAGAAAATGGTATAATGACATCAAAGGTTTTGCAAAGGGATCCTCTCTTTGCATGGAACGCATAAAATAAAATGGGCATTCGCTCATTTTGGATGGAGGGCCATAGAATGGATTTACAGAACATGGATCTTAAAGGCGGCAGTCTGCAGATCTCCACAGAGGTCATCGGCAAGATCGCCCGCTGTGCAGCGCTGGAGATCGAGGGTGTGGCAGAGGTGTCCTGCGGCAAGCAGAACCGGAAGGTGAAAGACCTTCTCGAGCGCGCCAACGTCCAGTCGCCCGTTACCGTAGAGATGCGGGACGGCACGGCAGAGATCACTCTGGAAATTGTAGCAGCCTTTGGCGCACGCATCCCGGCTGTGGCCGAAAAGGTGCAGGAAAACGTCAAGTCTGCCGTCCAGAACATGACCAATGTCACGGTCAGCCGCGTTGACCTCGTCATTGCCGGTCTGGCCCCGGCGGCTGAGCCGCAGGCCTGAGCCGAGAAACAAAACGTAAAAGAAAATTGCGGTCGGCCTTCCCGCAAAAGGGAGGGCCTTGCCGCTGTGAGAGGAACATTATGGAAAATATTCTGCCCCGTCGTGAAGCACGCGAAAATGCATTTCTGCTGGCATTTTCTCAGACCTTTGGTGACATTCCCCTGCAGGAGGCTCTGGACAACCACCACGAGTGCGATGAAGAGCATCCGGTGGATGTCTTTGGACAGCGGCTGCTGCGGGCTTATTATGAGCATTCCGCAGAGGTGGATGACCTCATCAGCGCCCATCTGCGCAACTGGACGATGGAGCGTCTGCCCCGCGTGAGCCTGACGGTGCTCCGTCTGGGTCTGGCCGAGATGCTGTACGGCGACGAGAAAAAGCCTGGCGTCGTCATCAATGAGGCAGTCGAGCTGACCAAAAAGTATGGCGCAGACGAGGATTATCAGTTCGTCAACGGCCTGCTGGGTACGGTGGCACGCGAGCAGGGTCTGGACGCAGAGCCTGAGCAGCTGTGAGCAGCTATACGCTGGGCATCGACACCAGCAATTATGCAACCTCTCTGGCCGTCTTTAATACAGCCGGAGAGGTTGTTTGCGCAAAAAAGCGTTTCCTTCCGGTGAAGGAGGGCCAGCTGGGCCTGCGCCAGAGCGACGCCCTTTTTCATCACACAGTCGCCCTGCCCGAGATGCTGGCAGAACTGGGCGGTGAATTCGATTTGACCCAAATCAGCGCCGTAGGTGTGTCGGAAAAGCCGCGCCCGGTAGAGGGCAGTTATATGCCCTGTTTTCTGGCGGGCGTCAGCGCTGCCGAGGCGTTCGCGCTGGCCCGGGGCATCCCGCTCATCCGCACGACCCATCAGCAGGGCCATGCGGCGGCGGCACTGTTTGCGGCCAAAGGTGAAGAGCTCTTCCGCGAGAAAACACTGTTGTTCCACATTTCCGGCGGCACGACTGACCTGCTTCTTTGCGATGAAGTGAAGCATATCGAGACGCTGGGGACCAGCTCCGACCTCTACGCCGGACAGGCTGTGGACCGTGTGGGCGTCAAGCTGGGCTTTGGATTCCCGGCTGGCGTCGAAGTCTCTCGTCTTGCCGCGGAATGTGATGAGACGATAAAACCGAGATCCAGCGTTCGCGGCATGGAATGCAGCCTTTCCGGGCTGGAAAACCAGTGCAATGCTTTGTTGACAGCTGGCAAAAGCCCTGCCTATGTCTGCAAGTACTGCCTGCTCTGCGTGGCAGATACCGTGGTCAAGATGACCAAAGCGGCTCAGAAGGAATATCCCGGGCTTGCTGTGGTCTGTGCAGGCGGCGTGATGAGCAGTGACATCATCCGCAGCTGGGTGCAGCAGCGCCTCCCGCAGGTGTATTTCGTACCCGGCCAGTATTCCAGTGACAACGCCATCGGCGTGTCTATCCTCGCCGCACGGGAGGCCGGGCTATGGCTGAAGTGATCACTGTCTCGGCCCTGAACCAGTATGTCAAGACGCTGCTGGATGCAAATGACATCCTGTTCGATTTGGCGCTGCGGGGCGAGATCGCAAACTTCGTACAGAACGCCCGCAGCGGCCACTGTTATTTCTCTCTCCGGGACGCCAGCGCCAGTGTCAAAGCGGTGATGTTCCGCTCGGATGCGCGGCGGCTGGGCTTCCGCCCGGAAGAGGGCATGAAGGTAGTCGTCCGATGCCGTGCTACTCTTTATGAGCGGGACGGCGCATTCCAGATCTATGTCAACGAGATGTTCCCGGACGGCATCGGTGCGGCACAGCTTGCTTTTGAGCAGCTGAAAGTCAGGCTCGAGCAGGAGGGACTTTTTGCGGCAGAGCACAAAAAGCCGCTGCCCGCGTATCCCAAATGCATCGGCGTCGTCACCAGCAAGACCGGCGCGGCATTGCAGGACATTCGCAATGTCATTGGTCGGCGCTGGCCTGCGGCAAAACTCCTGCTCTGCCCGGTCAATGTGCAGGGCTTTGAAGCGGCGCAGCAGATCGCAGATGCCATTGGAAAGCTGGACAAAAGCGGCCGGGCAGACGAAATCATCGTAGCCCGGGGCGGCGGCAGCAGGGAAGACCTCTGGGTCTTCAACGCCGAGGTCATCGCCCGGGCAGCTTACCGCTGCAAAGTGCCGCTCATCAGCGCCATCGGGCATGAGATAGACTTTACCATTTTGGACTTTGTGGCGGACCGCCGTGCGCCGACCCCGTCGGCTGCGGCAGAACTAGCCGTGCCGGACCGTGCAGAGCTTCTGCGGGTGCTGTCCCAGCTGGAACAGAGCTGCCAGAATGCGATGCAGGACCGTCTGGATGCAGCGTCCGGTCGTCTGATGATGGCTGAGCAGCAGCTTTCCTATGACATGACCCGTCGGAAATTGACCGGTGGGCAGGCAGAGCTTGCCGTGAAGCAAGAAAAACTTAAGGCCGCAGCACAGAGTTGCATTCAGCAGCGACAGGCGCAGCTGCGCCATGCCGCTGCGCTGGCCGACTCGCTCAGCCCCTACCGGGTACTGGGGCGCGGCTATGCGATGGTATACGACAGCAAAGGCAGGCTGTGCAGTACAGACGCTCTTGCAGCCGGTGATAAGCTCACCCTGCGCGGTGCAGTACACACAGCAGAATGTACGGTCATGTCCGTGGAGGAACTGAATGAGAGCACCCAAAAGCTTTGAAGACGGCATGGCCCGTCTGGAAACCATCCTGAGCCAGATGCAGAGCGAAGAGACGACCCTTTCCGAGTCGGTCAAGCTCTACGCAGAAGCGGCTTCGCTGATGGAATACTGCCATGCTGCGCTGGAAAAAGCGTCTCTCCAAATGGAGGAGATCGACGCCGCCCGCAGCGAAAAGGCGAACCCCGAATCAGAAGAATAAAAGCAACCAGCTTGCAGGGAGGAACCATTATGGAGAGCGCAGAGTATAAAAAACAGTATGACGAATATCTGGCCCGTGCAGAAAAGGCATTGAGTCAGGCGTGCGAGCGCTATCTTCCTGAGGGATCTGACGTCTGCCGCGCAGCACGCTACAGCCTGCTGGGCGGCGGCAAGCGTATTCGCGCTGTGCTGGTGCTGGCCGTGTGTGATATGCTCCACGGCAATGCCGAGGCAGCTGAGCAGTTTGCAGCCGCAGTCGAGATGCTGCACTGCTATTCGCTCATCCACGATGATCTGCCCTGCATGGATAACGACGATATGCGCCGCGGCAAGCCCTCCTGCCACAAGGCATTCGGCGAATCCACCGCGATGCTGGCCGGTGACGTCCTGCTGACCGAGGCTTTCGAGGCAGTCGCCGGTGCGCCTGCTCCCGCTTCTGTCTGTGTCCACGCGGCACAGGCGCTGGGCGCAGGTGCAGGCAGCCGAGGCATGGTGTACGGTCAGGAACTCGATTTGAAATATGAGGCGCTTGCCGCTGCCGAAGAACAGCTCCGTCTCATCCACCGCCACAAGACCGGCGCACTCATCAATGCAGCCATCCAGATGGGCGGTGCTGCAGCACAGGCCGATGAGGTCCAGCGTAAGGCGCTGGAAGCATACGCTTATGGCATCGGTCTCGTGTTCCAGATCGTGGACGATGTGCTGGACGTGACCGGGACCGCCGAGCAGCTGGGCAAACCCATTGGCAGCGACAGCGAAAACGGCAAAACGACTTTTGTCACCCTGTTCGGCGTTGACGGTGCCATGCAGCTGGCGGAAAAGCTGAATGACGAGACCTGCACAGCGCTGCGCGACGCATTCGGCGAAAAGAGTGCGTTTTTGGAGCAGCTGGCCCGCACACTGCTGAACCGCCGCAGCTGAGCCAGCCGCATTCTGCGCCGAAATCGTCTCAAAGATCACACAGGACTACTTGTCGCAAATGCGCTGCTTTTTGAGACGATGGCTGTGGGATCGCGATAAAATTCAAGAAGGTGAACAAACTATGCAATTTATCAAAGAATTGTTCTCGGTCAACGAGATATTGACCGTTTCCATCGTGAGCTGGTTCGTTGCACAGGTACTCAAGACCATCATCAACTTTATCCTGCTGGGCAAGTTCCAGCTCGAGCGGATGTGGGGCGACGGCGGTATGCCCAGTGCCCACAGCGCGACCGTCTGCGCGATGGTCATTGCCGCAGCCCGCAGCGAGGGAGTCAGCTCGGCTATTTTTGCCGTGGCCAGTGTGGTCGCCATCATTACCATGCACGACGCAATGGGCGTACGCCACGAGACGGGCGAGCAGGCCAAGGTGCTCAACCAGATGATCGAAGAGTGGATCGACATCAGCGAAAAGAACTCTCCGTTTTTGCAGAATATGCATCTGAAGGAGATGGTCGGCCATACGCCCCTGCAGGTCGTGGCCGGCATGGTCGTCGGCATCGTGGTCGGCTGCCTGTATCCCATGCACCTTGTCTAAGCAAAAAACATCAGGAATTTGAAATGGGAGGAGGATCGTCATTTTATGCATCCTTCATTGCTTCAGAATATTTCACAGCCTCGTGACCTGAAGCGCTTGAGCAGCGCGCAGATCCAGCAGCTCTGCGGCGAGATCCGTCAGTTTCTGCTGGACAGCGTATCCAAAACAGGAGGTCATCTTGCTTCCAATCTCGGTGCGGTCGAGTTGACGGTAGCACTCCACCGTGTCTTTGAGACTCCTCAGGATGCTTTCGTGTTTGACGTAGGACATCAGTGCTACACCCATAAGCTCCTGACCGGGCGCTACAAGCGCTTTGGCACCTTGCGGAAGCTGGACGGCCTTTCGGGCTTTCCGAATCCCAATGAGAGCGTCCATGATGCTTTTATCGCCGGACACGGCAATACGGCCCTTTCTGTTGCCATCGGTATCGCATGGGCCAAAAAGCTGAAAGGGGAGCCGGGCCATGTGGTGGCCATCATCGGCGACGGTGCATTCACCGGCGGCATGGTCTACGAAGGAATGAACAATATCGGAAAACTGGACAATCTTCTGGTCATCCTCAACGACAATAAAATGTCCATTTCCCACAATGTCGGTGCGCTGGCAGGCTATCTGGGCCATCTGCGCACCACGAACGGCTATTTTACGGCCAAGGAAAACGTCAACAGCTTCCTGAACGGTGTGCCTGTCATCGGAGCGCCCATCAAAAGTGCTCTTCAGAACAGCAAAAAAGCGATCCGCCGGGCTCTGTGCCATTCCACGATGTTCGAGGATATGGGTTTTCACTATTTTGGCCTCATCGACGGCCACGACGAGCCGGAACTGGAGCGCATTTTCCAGACCGTTTGTGCTCAGCCCGGGCCGACGCTGCTCCATGTCGTGACGAAAAAGGGCAAGGGCTATGCGCCCGCTGAATCGAACCCCGGCAATTACCATGGCGTTTCCAGGTTCGACCCGACCAGCATCCCCGACCCCGAGGTCGCTCCGGCAGAGTCGTTCTCGAGTGCCTTTGGCCGGACGCTCAGCGCCGCCGGAAACACCGACAAGACCCTCTGTGCCATTACTGCCGCCATGAAATACGGCACAGGTCTGCAGTTTTTCAGTCATGCCCATCCGGAGCGCTTCTTCGATGTCGGCATGGCCGAACAGCATGCCGTGACCTTTGCAGCCGGTCTGGCCAGCAAGGGGATGCTGCCGGTGGTCTGCATTTATTCGACCTTCCTGCAGCGCAGCTACGACCAGATCATCCATGACGTCAACCTTCTGCATGAAAATGTCGTCTTCGCGGTGGACCGTGCAGGTTTCGTCCCCGAAGACGGGGAGACACACCAGGGAATTTATGACCCGGCTTTTCTCAGCCAGACCGGAATGCCCATCTATTCGCCTTCAAACTACGAAGAACTGCGGCATTGGCTTCCCATCCTGCTGAGCCATGAGATGCAGGGTCCCCGGGCCATCCGTTACCCCCGCGGCGGAGAGAGCAAAGCTCTGGCAAAATACGGCTGCTCGGGCAAGGAGTACGATAAACTCATTTTCACACCGGGTGCAAAAGCCGCACTGGTGAGCTACGCCGACGAGGTAGAAGATGTTCTCGCTGCCGCAGAACTGCTGGCCAAAGAGGGCATCCCCTGCGATGTTTATAAGCTGGTGCGCATCTTCCCGTTTGAGGAAGAACTGATCCGTGACCTTTCTTCCTATCCCGTCGTTCTGATGGCCGAAGAGTGTGTGGCTTGCGGCGGCATCGGCGAACATCTTGCCCGCGCCCTGCAGGATGCTGGCTGGCAGGGCCGGTATATCCACCGTGCCGTGAGGGAGCTGTGTCTGCCTCATGCGACGGTGCCTCAAATCAAACAGGCGACCGGTCTGGATGCCGCACATCTGGCCGAGGCCGTGCGGGAAGCAGACCCGAAAGGAGAGAAAACACTTTGAAAATTCGTTTGGACCAATATCTGGTGCAGCACGGCATGATCCAGAGCCGTGAGCGCGCCAAAGCCCTCATCATGGCCGGTGTCGTTTTTGTCAACGAGCAGAAGGTGGACAAGGCTGGTGAGATGATAAAGGAAGACGCCAAGGTCGAGGTGCGCGGCCACGACATCGGCTATGTCAGCCGCGGCGGCCTCAAGCTGGAAAAGGCAATGCAGTGCTTTCCTCTGACGCCGAACGGCAAGGTCTGTATGGACATTGGTGCATCCACCGGCGGCTTTACCGATTGTATGCTGCAGAACGGTGCAGTCAAGGTCTATGCCGTGGACGTCGGCTACGGTCAGCTGGCATGGAGCCTGCGCACCGACGAGCGCGTCGTTAACATGGAGCGCACCAACATCCGCAATGTCACGCTGGACATGCTGGCAGAGCTTGTTGAGTTTTTCAGCGTGGATGTGTCGTTTATCTCGCTGCATCATATCTTCCCGGTGGCGCAGGCCATCACGACGCCCGACGCAATGGGCGTCTGCCTCGTCAAGCCTCAGTTCGAGGCTGGCCGCGAGAAGGTGGGCAAAAACGGTGTCGTCCGCGACCCTGCCACCCACCGCGAAGTGCTCCGTAATGCGATGGGCTATGCCGCTGCAAACGGTTTCGTCGTGCGCGGACTGGATTTCAGCCCCGTCAAAGGCCCTGAGGGCAACATCGAGTACCTGATGTTCGTCCAGAAGAGCGAACAGCCCGGTGTACTGGATGACTCTGTTGCCGAGCAGGTCGTAGCGGCAAGCCACAGTTCTCTGGACAAGTAAATCTGCTGGGAGACGGAGGAATAAACCGCCCTATGACTGTTTACATTTCGCCAAACCCCGGAAAGGAACAGGCTGCCGACACTGCCCGCCGGGCAGCGCAGCTCCTGCTGATGCAGGAAGCTGTCGTCCTGATGCGGGATGAGCTGAAAGAGTCCTGCTACGTGGAAGGTGTACAGTACCTTCCTTTGGAAGAATGCCTTCCGCGCACCGATGTCATCCTGACCATCGGTGGTGATGGAACCATCCTGCATGAGGCAAATTTTACGCTGCAATATCAAAAACCCATTCTTGGCATTAACATCGGACGCTGCGGCTTCCTCGCTACCTGTGAGGTGGATGAAATGGAAGAAAAACTCGCCGCTCTGGTGCGGGGAGAGTATCTTCTGGACAACCGGATGCTGCTCTATGTGCGGGTGCTGGGCGAGGATGGCTGGGAAGGCCATGCCCTCAATGATGTGGTCGTGACGAAAGGCCGTCTGCAGCAGGCCATCGACTTCAGCATCTACTGCGACGACATCCTTGTAGAGCGTTACCGTGGTGACGGCGTCATCGTGGCGACCCCCACAGGCTCTACAGCCTATTCGCTGGCGGCCGGCGGGCCGATCTTGGACTCGCAGACCAAGGGCATCGTCGTCACGCCCATCTGTCCCCACAGTCTGACCAGCCCCGCAATGGTCTTTGCGCAGGAGCGCAAAATAAACATCTGTGTGGGGCAGGTCATCGACAACGAAGTGTTCCTGAGCTGCGACGGCGCAGCGGAATATCCGCTCAGTGCCGGCTCGACGGCGGAGATACGCCTCTCTGACCAGATCGTACAGCTCGTCACCTTCAGCAGAGCAGACCAGTTTCAGGCCATCGACCAGAAGCTGCGCAGCCGGAGATAATAACAAGAGGAGGCAAGGAATATGGGCCGAAACAATCCAGCTGAGGCAAAAGGCAAGACGGAACGTCAGCAGACGATCCTCCGCCTCATTCAGGAGCATCCCATCAGCCGACAGGAGGTACTTCTCGAGCATCTGCGCCAGGAGGGCTTCGAGGTGACACAGGCTACCATTTCCCGGGACATCCGGGAGCTGTGCCTCGTCAAAGCTGCCACCGCCGACGGCTATCGCTACGTTTCCAGCCACAACGAAAGCCTCAACCCCAAGATGCAGGGCCGATTTGAGACGATATTCCGCGAGTCGGTGCTTGGGGTGGATTTTGCCGGACATGTCGTGCTGGTGAAGTGCTACTCCGGCATGGCAAACGCTGCCTGTGAGGTGTTCGACGCCTTGAAATGGAAGAATGTCGTCGGTACGCTTTCCGGCGACGATACATTCCTTATCGTGGCCCGTTCGGAGCGGGACGCAAAGACCATCTGTTCGGAACTGACCCGTCATATCGGGCAGAAATAAACGCGGGAGTGAAACTATGCTGAGCAGCCTGCAAATCGAAAATGTTGCAGTTATCCAGAAAGCAAACGTCCATTTCGAAAAGGGCCTCAACGTCCTGACCGGTGAGACGGGCGCAGGCAAATCCATCCTCATCGACTCCATCAACGCCATTCTGGGCAACCGCACTTCCAAAGATCTCGTACGCACCGGCGCGGCCAAGGCCGTCATCCGGGCGGCGTTCGAGGACGTGCCGCCTGCTGTTCTCGACAGCCTCGAAAAGGCAGGCTATGAGCGCTCGGAGGCCCTGCTGCTCAGCCGTGAGATCACCGCCGAGGGCAAGAGCACCTGCCGTATCAACGGGATGCCGGCCACTGCCGCCGTCCTGCGGGAGCTGTGCGGGGGGCTTATCAACATCAACGGTCAGCACGACTCCGTGGGCCTGCTGAACCCGGCCCGTCATGAGGGCATTCTGGATGCTTACGCCCAGAACAGTGCTGAATATCAGGCGTATTATGCTATCTACCGGGAACTGGTCGGCGTCAAAAAGACGCTGGACGCCATGATAACCGACGAGAGCGAAAAGCAGCGCCGTATCGACCTGCTGAGCTATCAGGTGCAGGAGATCGACGATGCCGGCCTGACGGCAGGGGAGGAGCAGACGCTGGAAAGCCGCCGCAAAGTGCTGGCGAATGCTTCCACCATCCGGGACCGTATCGCACAGTGTTACGCGCTGCTCTCCGGCGGCGACGAGGCCCCGGGGGCTGTTGACCTTCTGGGCGAAGCCTCCAACGCTGTGGACGCAGCGGCACAGCTCGACGGAGAGCTGTCTGCCGGTGCGGGCCAGCTGCTCGACCTTTATTACACCGCGAAGGATGTCGCCGCAGACCTCATTGGCCGTCTGGACGCCTACGACACCAACGACGCAGAGCTGGACGAGATCGAGCAGCGCATCGACCTTATCTATAAGCTCCGGCGGAAGTACGGCGACACCGTAGAGGACATCCTTGCCTTTGGCGAACGGGCGCGGAAAGAACTTGAGATGATACAGTCCTCGCAGGAGAGGGTAGAGCACTTGCAGAAAGAGCAGCGCCGCCTTTACACCCTCGCGCGGGAAAAGGCCGAAGCCTTGACCCAGACCCGTCTGAAAGCTTTTGATGAGCTGAACAAGCGTATCTCTGGCACGCTGGACTTCCTGAACATGCCGGGTGTGCGGATGACGCTTCGCCATTCGCGCGGGCCGCTGGCCAGCCATGGGCAGGACAGCATCGAGTTTTATATCTCCACAAACCCCGGCGAAGCCCCGAAGCCTCTGGCAAAGATCGCCTCGGGCGGTGAGTTGAGCCGTATTACCCTTGCCATTAAAAACGCAATGGCTGATAAAGACGCTGTGCCGACCGTTATTTACGACGAGATCGACAGCGGCGTATCGGGCAAAGCAGCCAGCCGTATCGGCGAGGTGTTGCGTCAGAGCGCCGAGGGCCATCAAATCCTCTGCATCACTCATACGGCGCAGATCGCTGCGCTGGCCGACTGCCATCTGCTTATCCAGAAAAATATCACGAACGAGCGTACCTATACCGAGATACACCCGCTGGACGAGAATGGCCGTGTAGAGGCGCTGGCCCGCCTCATCTCCGGCGACCATGTCACAGAGCTTTCGCTGGCCAATGCCCGGGAAATGCTGGGCCGGAACGCAGAAAAATAAGAAAACGCCAGCGCTTGACATTCCGGCAGGGATGTGCTAAACTGAATCTTGTTGAAAGGCGAAGATGGGAACCGAGTACCCTGATGCGCTCTGCCCAGAGAGGCCCCGGCTGGTGAAAGGGGCTGCAGAGACTCAGGCGAAATACGTCCCTGAGCTGCAGGCTGAACGAATAGTAGGCTGTGCCGCGTGCGAGCGTTACAAACGCAGGAGTGTCACTCTACTCTGGGGTGCGCACTCGTGAGGCCGTTTCTGTGAAGAGGCGGCAAACAGAGGTGGTACCGCGAATTTTATCGCCCTCTGCCAAATTTATTTGGCAGGGGGCGTTTTATTTTCCCTCTGCCCGACAAACAGGAGGAAATTTTTATGACTCTGTACGAAGAACTCAAGGCCCGCGGCCTCGTGGCTCAGATCACCGATGATGAGATCATCGACCTCATCAACAACGGCAAGGCCACCTTCTACATCGGCTTTGACTGCACCGCCGACAGTCTGACTGCCGGCCACTTCATGGCCCTGACCCTGATGAAGCGTCTGCAGATGGCAGGCAACAAGCCCATCGCCCTCATCGGCGGCGGCACCACCATGATCGGCGACCCCTCCGGCCGCACCGATATGCGCAAGATGCTGACCAAGGAGGACATCGCCCACAACGCCGCTTGCTTCAAGAAGCAGATGGAGAAGTTCATCGACTTCTCCGACGGCAAGGCTCTGATGCTGAACAACGCCGACTGGCTGCTGAACCTGAACTACGTCGAGCTGCTGCGCGACGTGGGCGCCTGCTTCTCCGTCAACAACATGCTGCGCGCCAAGTGCTATGAGCAGCGCATGGAGAAGGGTCTGTCCTTCCTCGAGTTCAACTACATGATCATGCAGAGCTACGACTTCTACTACATGTTCCAGCATTACGGCTGCAACATGCAGTTCGGCGGCGATGACCAGTGGAGCAATATGCTGGGCGGTACGGAGCTTATCCGCCGCAAGCTGGGCAAGGACGCCTATGCTATGACCATCACCCTGCTGACCGACTCTCAGGGCAAGAAGATGGGCAAGACCGCCGGCAACGCCGTCTGGCTCGACCCCAACAAGACCAGCCCCTTCGAGTTCTATCAGTACTGGCGCAACGTCGGCGATTCGGATGTCATGAAGTGCATCCGTATGCTGACCTTCCTGCCGCTGGAGCAGATCGACGAGATGAGCACCTGGAAGGACCAGCGCCTCAACGAGGCCAAGGAGATCCTCGCCTTCGAGCTGACCAAGATGGTCCACGGCGAAGAGGAGGCCGCCAAGGCCCAGAATGCAGCCCGCGCTCTGTTCAGCGGTGCTGCCGGTGATGCTGAGCATATGCCCAACACTCAGCTGACCGAGGCTGACCTGACCGACGGCTCCATCGGCATCCTGACCCTGATGGTCAAGGCTGGTCTGGCTGCTTCCAACGGTGAGGCCCGCCGTCTCGTCGTGCAGGGCGGTGTTCTGGTGGACGGTGAGAAGGTCGCTGCTCCCACGGTCAGCTTCACTGCTGAGCAGCTGTCCAAGGGCATCGTCATCAAGAAGGGCAAGAAGGTCTACCACAAGGTGAGCCTGTAAATCTTCTGATAGAATAAAAAGACCCGGCTGGTTTCTCTCCGCAGAGGGGAGACCCGCCGGGTCTTTTGCTGCAACAGCACCCATGCCTGTTTTATCAGACACGGGTGCTGCTTAATATCGTTATTACAGCTCGTAAGTCTTTTTCAGGGCCTCATAGGCTGCGTCCTCGTTCTCCGAACGGACCAGAAGGGAAATGTCCAGATCGCTGGTGGTGATGAGCAGAACTTCGATGCCTGCCATTGCCAGAGCATTCAGGGCGCGGGCGGCGACGCCGCAGCTGGTGACCATCTCCTCACCGAAGAGATTCAGCTTGGAGTAGCCCACACTGATGAGGGGAGAAGCCTTGGCGTCCTTGTCCAGATTTGCCGCAGAGATGGCCTTCATGACCAGCGGCAGGTCGCTGCTGGAGGCCGTGAAGCTGAAGTCCATGCTGGTGCCGTGGGGAGCGCTCTGGCTGATCATATCCACCACGACGCCAGTGTCGGCGAAGATCTGCAGATAACGTGCCATCGTGTTGCCCTTGAACTCGGCATCCTGCACACTGATCATCATCAGGCTCGGCTCAATATTGATTTTGGATACACCGTACATAGTAAACACTCCATTCTGCCCATCGGGCGTTCTGATACAAGCTTTATGCAAGCTCCAAAAATTCGCTGTTGATGTAGGTCTGTGCCGTCTGGCGGATGTAATCGTACCCAAAAGAAGGATACGCGGCGCGGACGCCATGGGCCTGTGCAAGCTCCGGCGTGTAATCCCGGAACAGATACGTGCGGACGTTAGACTTTCCGGCGTCATAGTGGGTCACGGTCACATGGAGCTTCGGGCCGCGCACCGCGCAATGGACGCTGCCGTCCGGCTCGGTGGTCTGCTCCAGTTCCAACGTCAGGACCGCGCCGATGAGCTGGTCAGGCTTGCTTTGGGTGCTCAGGAAATTTCCCAGCGAATAGGCCACAAATACGTTCCGTCCATCGGCTGCGGTACGCCATTCGGCGTCCTGCAGGACGTGCGGGTGGGTTCCGATGATCACATCCGCGCCCCAGTCGGCCAGAGACTGAGCTAAGGTGCGCTGCGCCTGTGTGATGTTGTGGCTGTCCTCGACGCCCCAGTGTACGCCGACTACCACAAAATCGGCCTCCTGCCGGGCCGCCCGCACCTGCTGCTCCATGACATCCTGCTGGCTGGTGTAGATGATGTTTGCGGCCATCTTGCTGTTCCGGGGGATGCCGTTGGTGTGCTCGGTGTAGGAAAGGTACGCGATCTTTACGCCGGCTACTGTCTGGATGGGGATGCGGCCATAGTCTGCCTCGCCCTTCCACAGGCCGGTGGTGATCACATCCTCGGGCATCGTCTCCCAGAATCGGAGGGTGGCGGCAATGCCCGCAGCTCCCTTATCGTAGGTGTGATTGTTCGAGAGGCTGAACACCCGGAAGCCTGCCCGGTAAAGCGCTTCGGCGCACTCGCCGGGGGTCGAGAAGCAGGGATATGTAGAGGGCGCAAGCTCTTTGCTGCAGAGCGTCTCCTGATTGATCCAGTTGATGTCCTGCTGTGCATAGAAATCGAGCAGATTCATATAGCAGTAATCAAAGCTGTATCCTTCGCCCTCTGCAGCCCGCCGGGCGGCCTGCGAATAGATGGGTGCATGGATGAGGTTGTCCCCTGTAGCCGAGAAGCGCAGTGTCGTGACGACAGGCTGCGGCTCAGGCACAACAAGTTCCTCCGAAACAGCAGGGGACTCCGCCTCCACTGCCGGAGGAACTGCATCCACGCTGCGGCGGGGCCAGAAGCGCAGAGAGAGCAGCACCGATACAGCGACCAGCAGGACCCCCAGTGTGTACAGGGTGACTTCCTTATGCGAGGCGTGCTTTTGCGCGGAACGCCGACGGCGGGGAGGGGCTGCGTGCTTTGCGTGCTTGGCCATAGGCTCGTCTCCTGACGCACGATACCGTGCCTTATGATGCCATGCGCAGAAAAGCTTACATCTCTGCGATCATGTTACTCATATTGTACAGGCCGGGCTCCTTTTTTGCAAGATAAACGGCGGCATTTATTGCGCCATTTGCAAAAATATTGCGGGAATATGCCGTATGGCGGAGAGTGATGACCTCGTCCGGGCCGCAGAACAGTACCTCATGGTCACCCACGATGCTGCCGCCGCGCACGGCGCTGATGCCGATCTCCTTGGGGTTGCGCTTCTGGCGGACAGCGGAACGGTCATAAACATAGTGGTATGCGCCGTCGTTCTCTTCGTTGATGGCGTCAGCCAGCATCAGAGCCGTGCCGCTGGGAGCGTCCAGCTTGTTGTGATGGTGCTGCTCAACGATCTCGATGTCGTAGTTTGCGCCCAGAATGGCCGATGCACGCTTGCACAGCTCGGACAGGACGTTGATGCCCATGGACATATTGGCGCTCTTGAACACCGGGATGCTGCGGGAGAGCTGGACGATCTTCAGCTGCAGTTCCTCGGAAAGGCCGGTGGTGCAGACCACGATGGGCAGCTTGTGAGCCTCACAGTAGGGCAGAGCCTTCTCGACCGCTGCCGGGGCGCTGAAGTCGATGACGACGTCGCCCTTGCCGTCCAGCTTGTCCAGACTGTCGTACACGGGAATGCCGTTCATCTCGCCGTCCTTCATGTCGACGCCGGCCACGACGCGGCAATCCTCACGCTGGGCGATCATCTCGCACAGCACATGGCCCATCCGGCCGCCGATGCCCTGAATGATAATATCCGTCATTGTTATGATCCTCTTTTTTATCATACGGCAAATGCCCGGAGATCTGTCTCGCCGGGCATTTGCACATAAAATCGTTTATTCCTTGATAAGATCTGCAGCCTGTAGAGCCTGCTCGATCTGCTCCTTGTGTGCGTCGCTGGGCTCCACGAGGGGCAGTCGGCACTCACCGGCCTCCCAGCCCAGCACATTCATGGCGTACTTGACCGGGATGGGGTTGACCTCGCAGAAGAGCGCATCGCACAGGGGCAGTATCTCCAGCTGCAGCTCGCGGGCCTTGGCGGTATCACCGTCGAACCATGCCTTGCAGCAGTTGTGAACAAGCTCAGGCTTGACATTGGAGACGACGCTGATGACGCCCTTGCCGCCCAGAGACAGCAGGGGGACCACCTGGTCATCGTTGCCGGAGTAGATGTTCAGCTCGTCGCCGCAGAGGGCCGCGATCTTTGCCACCTGACCGATATTGCCGGAGGCTTCCTTGATGCCGTTGATGAGCGGGTGCTTGCTCAGCTCCTTGGCGGTCTCGGGGGCGATGTTCAGGCCGGTGCGGGAAGGCACGTTATACAGGATGACCGGAATGCCGCCGGCCTCTGCCATTGCGGTGAAGTGGGCGACAAGGCCAGCCTGAGAGGTCTTGTTGTAGTAGGGGGTCACCAGCAGCAGCGCGTCTGCGCCGCAGGCGGCAGACTTTGCAGCCAGAGCACAGCCGTGGTCGGTGTCGTTGGAACCGGCACCGGCGATGACAGGCACACGATGGTTCACGAGGTCCACGGTATACTTGATGGCGGCCAGCTGCTCCTCGTCGGTCATGGTAGAGCACTCGCCGGTGGTGCCGCAGATGACGATGGCGTCGGTGCCGCGGGCGATCTGATCCTCAACGATGCGGCCCAGCTCATCAAAATTGATGCTGCCGTCCTCGTACATCGGGGTGATGATGGCAACACCCGCACCAGTAAAAACAGGATTCTTCATAGCAAAAAACTCCTTTGCTGCGCGTTGAAGTTCAAAAAGCGCGCAGATCAGTCAAAATAGCCCTTGGCTGCCAGCAGCTCAGCCAGCAGCACTGCGCCGCCGGCAGCGCCGCGCAGGGTGTTGTGGCTCATGCAGGCGAACTTGTAATCAAACAGGGTGTCCTCACGCAGACGGCCGATGCAGACGGCCATGCCGTGCTCGGTGTTGCGGTCCAGCTTGGGCTGGGGACGGTCGTTTTCCTCGAAGTAGTGGAGGAACTGCTTGGGTGCGCTGGGCAGGTCCAGCTCCTGTGCGGGGCCGCGGAACTCGGCCCAGGCCTTGAGGATCTCTTCCTTGCTGGGCTTCTTATCAAAGCTCACGAAGACAGCGGCGGTGTGACCGTCAGAGACAGGCACACGGAAGCACTGGGCAGTGATGACAGGCTTCTCGGCGTTGACGATGTGGTCGCCCTCAATATGACCCCACAGCTTGAGAGGCTCACGCTCGCTCTTTTCTTCCTCGCCGCCGATGTAGGGGATGACGTTGTCGATGATCTCAGGCATCCGGTCGAAGGTCTTGCCGGCACCGGAAATGGCCTGATAGGTGCAGACCAGAGCCTTGCTGACGCCGAAATCCTTCATCAGGGGGTGCAGGGCAGGAACATAGCTCTGCAGGCTGCAGTTGGACTTGACAGCGATGAAGCCGCGCTTGGTACCCAGGCGCTTGCGCTGAGCGGGGATGATGTCGATGTGGTCGGCGTTGATCTCAGGCACGACCATCGGCACGTCCGGGGTGAAGCGGTTTGCGCTGTTGTTGGAGACGACGGGGCATTCTGCCTTGGCGTAAGCCTCTTCCAGAGCCTTGATCTCGTCCTTCGGCATATTGACGGCGCAGAAGATAAAGTCCACCTGAGAGGCGACCTCCTCCACCTTGGATGCATCCAGCACCACCATCTTCTTGACGCTCTCCGGCATCGGGGTGGTCATGGCCCAGCGGGAACCGACAGCCTCCTCATAGGTCTTGCCAGCGCTCCGGCCGGAAGCGGCCAGAGTCGTCAGCTTGAACCAGGGATGATTTTCGAGCAGAGTAACAAAACGCTGGCCTACCATACCGGTGGCACCGACGACGCCCACTTTATATTGTTTATCCATTTCCAGCACCTTTCCTTTCAAAAAAAGCCAATTCGCATAAGACTCCGCTTGCAAAGCAGACGTCTATGCAATATAATAGATACCGCTATACAGATTTTATGATAACATTGATACGGCATTCGTGTCAATCATCGGAAAGGCAAATGCTAACTATGTTAAAAAAAGATTTTTGGTATGATTTACCCAAAGAGCTTATTGCACAGGAGCCTGCGTCCCCCCGTGATGCGGCCCGTCTGATGGTCCTGAGCCAGAAAGACGACAGCATCCAGCACCGCATCTTCCACGACCTGCCCGAATACCTCGAGCCGGGCGACCTGCTGGTGGTCAACAACTCCAAGGTCCTGCCCGCCCGCATCGTGGGCATCAAGCAGCCCACCGGCGCCGTCTGCGAGCTGCTGCTCCTGCGGCAGGTGAAGGGCGACCAGTGGGAGTGCCTTGCAAAGCCCGGCAAGCGGATGCAGCCCGGTACCAAGGTCAGCTTTGGCGACGGCAGCCTGACGGCCATCGTGGACGAGACGCTGGAAGACGGCAATAAGTTCGTCACTTTCTACTACGACACTGAGACCCTCTACGAGAAGCTGGACGAGTTCGGCAAGATGCCTCTGCCGCCCTATATCACCAAGCAGCTGGACGACCAGAGCCAGTATCAGACTGTCTACGCCAAGGAGCTGGGCAGCGCTGCCGCTCCCACGGCTGGCCTCCACTTCACGCCAGAGCTGATGGATACCATCCGCGCCAAGGGCGTCAACATCACCGAGGTGACGCTCCATGTCGGCCTCGGCACCTTCCGCCCCGTGCAGGAAGACGAGATCTCCGACCACAAGATGCACAGCGAGTGGTACTCCGTCAGCGAGGAGACTGCAAAGCTCATCCATGACACCAAGGCAGCAGGCCATCGTGTCATCGCCGTAGGCACCACCAGCTGCCGCACGCTGGAAGCTGTCGCCGCCAAGTACGGCGAGATCAAAGCCTGCAGCGGCAACACCGACATCTTCCTCTATCCCGGTGTCAAGTTCAACTGCATCGACGGCCTTATCACCAACTTCCATCTGCCCGAAAGCACCCTCATCATGCTGGTGTCGGCGCTGTACGGCTACGAAAAGACGATGGCCGCCTATAAGGTGGCTGTCGAGCAGAAATATCGGTTCTTCAGCTTTGGCGATGCGATGTTTATACGAGGCGGGAACGACCCGGAAGATAAAAAGTGATGAAAAAGTCCAGAAGCCATGCGGGTTTCTGGACTTTTTTCTTATTCGGCGGTTTTGTACGAAAATCGTAGTTCAATGCCGTTTTTGAGCAAAATCGAGGTGGTAAGGCCGTCTTTTATACAAAAGTTTGAGACCGTTTCGTTGAGGAAATCCTTGACGATTTTGGGGTCGATTTTGCGGATGAAACGCTCGTAGTTCACATAGCGCTTGTCCAAGAGCTGTTGCGTCAGGATGAACTGGCTGGCCTTCTGCATGAATGCCTCGTCGGAAAGTGACAGGTCAAAGGCGTTGGCAATGTCCAGCTCGTTGATGCGGGAGTCTACCTCGCTGAGGGCTTTTGTGATGCGCTCACGCTCGATGTTGAAGTCTTTGCTTGCCATCTCGTCATCTCCGTAGAGATAGATGGTCTTCAGGCGGTTGAGGGCGCGCTCAAGCCGGCGCTTCTCGGAGAGCAGCAGATCACGTTCGCTCAAGTCTGCACTGGACTCCGTGGCCGCGATGGTAGGAGATTCAAAGCGCTTCTCATCAAAGCCGCTGCGCAGATGGTTGTATAGTTCTTCGAGGCCCGGACGCTCGATGTGGTCAACGCGGGAAAGCGCTTCGCCACGCAGCAGCTTCTTCTCCAATGTTTCGATGGATGTCGTTCTGCCGAAGGAGTTGGATGCTTTTATCAGGTTGGCGAAGAAGTTCAGTACGAATGGCCCAAGGCTTACATCAGAGACGTACTTGTTGGTGCAGTCATCGGATTTGCGCCGCCGCGAGCAGATGTACATAGACGGTCTCCATCCGTCTGCCCGGACCTTATCGGTGGTTGCAGCCATCGTGGAGCCGCAGCAGCCGCAGGTGAGTAGCCCGGCGAAGACGTGGACATTCTTCCGCTGATAGGTGGCGTTCTTGTTGTAGCGCTTGCTTTCCAGAATGACACCGACAGCAGCCTGCCGTTCAGGAGATACAATGGCCGGGTGGTGGTTCTCGACAAGCACCCATTCATCCTTGCCCTTTTCGCGGAAACACTTTGTGTTGGACTCGTCGCGGTAATTGTACCGATACGTTCCAGAGTAAAATGGGCTGGAAAGAATCATGTGGACGGTGGTCGGACTCCAGTCGTTTCCGGCGCGGGATTTCAGGCCACGCTCATTCATAATCCGGGCTACCCGCACGATTGACTTTTCGAACTCGTACAGGGAGTAGATCAGCCTGACGATTTTGGCCTCGTCCTCGGCGATGGAGAAGGTCTTGCTCTCTTTGTCGTAGGAGTACCCGTAAGGAACCTTGCCACCGTTCCAGATGCCGTCATTGGCGCGGGACACGAAAACGGCGCTGACTCGCTCAGAGGTCGTTTTACGCTCCAGTTCCGCGAAGATCAGGATGATTTTGAGCATGGCTTCGCCCATCGCGGAGCTTGTGTCGAACTGCTCGTTCTTCGACACGAAGACCACACCAAGCTCTTTCAGCTCGGCGTACATGACGGAAAAGTCCAGAAGGTTACGGCTGATACGGTCGATTTTCCAGACCAGCAGGTGAGAGAACTCGCCGGTTCTCATTCGGGCCATCATCTGCTGATAGTCTGGACGGTCGGTATTTTTGGCAGAGTAGCCTGCATCCTCGAAAATCACATAGTCCGAGATGCCGAGGGCATATTTTGCATAGTTGATGAGTTCTTCTCGCTGGACGGGCAGGCTAGCCCGGTCAACCTGATACTGCGTTGAGACTCGAACGTATATGGCGGCTTTCTTTTCCTCAAAGCGTTGTGCCGCCTTCTTCGTCACATAGCCCATTGCGAAACCTCCAGAAGATAATGATAGCTGAAGAAAAAGCAGCTCCGTGCGTAGTGCGGGGCTGCTTTTCTGTTATGTACAAAAAGGAATGAAAGAAATTATGCAAAATGTCGGAGGGGGGGGGGGTACACATCCAGCGAATGAACAACGGCATCACGGATGCCGCCATAGTCTGCAAGGTATGGGTCCAGCTTTTGCAGCATAGTAAGCGAGATGGTCTTCTGAGGGCCGCACTGCTCGTCCAGAATATGAGTCGGTACGATGTAGAAGTTCCATCCATCCAACACCAATGGGTTGGCCCGTTCCCGCACGGTCTCGGTATAGAGGCAGAACACATACACATCGGACTGCCGCATGACCTCCTCAGCATAACCGTTGATGGAGTCCCAAGCTCTTGTTGGACGGATGCTGAACTGGATGTTGGACAGCCTGCCATCGCCCTGCCGCCATGCCTGAAGATATGCGCAGCTCTTGACCTCGATGCGCACTTTATCGCGAGCCTCGCCATTACATACCCAGTTGTAGGGGAAAGAGATGTCGTAGGGAGTCCAGTCATCGTTGGTTCCGCTCAGATCAATGCCCAGCGCGGCCGATACGATGAACTCGCAGTAGGAGCCTCGCAGGGTGTTGTTGAGCAGGTCTGATGCGTTCCAGCGCCAGTAGTCGCTCAAGGAGTATTCTGTGGGCATACCATTGAATACGATGTGTTCATCTCCAGTGCGTTGTTTTGCCATGATTTTCACCTCCTAGAGAAGTCAACTCGTATCAGCCTACGTCGGCTTTTTCCTCACGTTGCATGGACGTTATGATGACCCGCTGCTCCGGGGTCATGTAGCGGTCAAGCAACGACCACAAAACCTGCCGGTCTGCGATAGACGCCTTCTCGTAGCAGGCGACTAAGATGCTGACGTCGGGCGGCGTACGGCCTGCGGCGGGCAGATCGGCACCGACCAAAACGTCCAGCGTCACGCCCAGTACAGAGGCCAGCTCCACAGCGGTCTCGATGTTCGGCGTTCTATCGCCGGAAACATAACGTGAGATGGTAGTCTCCGTCGTGTTGATGCGCTCTGCGACAGCACGCTGCGTGAGGCCGCGCTTGTCGATGAGTTCTTTGAACTGTTTGGCGAACATGGCTTTGCTGTACATAGTCATACCTCCCAATGTAGCTTACTTACCAAGTTTATAACATACTTGTCAAAGAGTAAACAAAACTTACCAAAATTATCATTTTAAGATTGACATATACCATAACGGTAAGCTATAATGAAGACACGGAAAGGGGGTGAGCGGATGAATAGCTCCAAGCTCAAGGGCATCCGGGTCGAGAAGGGAAAGACCCAGAAGAACATGGCCGAATTGATCGGCAAATCGCTTGTTACCTACTCCAAGAAGGAGCGCGGAGAAGTCGAGTTCTCCAATGAGGAAATGAGCATTGTCGCCAAGGCGCTTGACCTGACCAGCGATCAGGTCAACGCTATTTTTTTCGACGACAACTTACCGAAAGGGTAAGTATACGCATGGCGGTTTGCTGATGTCTAAAGTATAGCGCATCAAGGGGGCAAAGAAAATGGGACGCGATGCCGCAAAAGCCTGTGAAAACCAGTGCTTCCGGTGTAGGAAAGAGGCCGCAAAGCACAACGATAAGCTCGGTAGCCGCGAAGGCGCTGCGGAACTGCTCGGAATCTCGGTTTCGAGCCTTGCAGATTACGAGCTGGGCAACACAAAGGTCATCCCGGTGGATAAGGTGGTGCTGATGGCAGACATCTACAATGCACCGGAGCTGATGGCGTGGTATTGTTCGTCGGAATGCCTTATCGGAAAGAGCCTCGAAATGCCGTCCCCTGAAATTGCCTCGGTAGAGCGTACGACCATGAAGCTGCTGAAGCAGCTCCGGCAGGGTGACATCGAGCAGGTCAAAGAAAAGCTCATCGACATCACGGCAGATGGCATCATCTCCAAGGATGAGTGGGCAGACCTGACCGAAATCCTCGACTACCTCGACGGACTGATTCGGGCGGCGCGGGAACTGAAGCTCATTGGCTCCAAGCTCCTGAACGGAGGCGCAGACGATGGCTGACATCCAAACGCTGAAGAAGCTGCTGGCAGAAGAATATGGCATCACAACCGCAAGAGAACTCGACGAAGCCATGAAGAAAATCGGCGGATTGAATATCGGCGTGTTTGCATCGCCGGTAAGAAAGGATGGAACGAAACATGAAAAAGTACGCAGTATTGCACGAGCCGGGTGACATCGTTACGCTGGCCGGAACCAGATTTGTGGTGCTGGATGTTGAGCGTCGTGGTAGCCTGCCGGACAGCCTGTTCCTGCTGGCGCTGGAATCGGTTGGTGCTTCTGAATTTGGCAGCTCCAACAACTACGCAGAGAGCGACCTGAAGAAGGCCGTGGACAAGTGGTTGGAGGACATGGGCAAGAGGGGCCTCGACAACGCCAAGCTCATCCCCCGCGAGATCGACCTGACCACGCTGGACGGTTCCGGCTGCTATGGGAAGCTGTCGGTGAAGGCTGCGCCGCTTACACTGGATGAAGCTCGCGAGTACGCTGACATCATCCCCAATGCGGAGCGGTGGTGCTGGCTGGCGACCGGTTGGAGCGGTCCCAGCAAGTCGGACGGTGATCTCGCCCTGTGCGTCGGCTCCGATGGCGTCTGGTACGACAACATCTGCTCCAACTCGATCGGCATCCGCCCCGCTTTGAAGGCCCCCTCTATCCTCTTTGAGGACTCTGAGGCCGGTCTGGACTTGAGCAAGATTCCAACCGATAATCTGCTTCGGGAAATCCACCGCAGACTCGCGGAAAAGGCATGAATGCCGATAAGCTGGCAGAAGCACGGCAGGCGGCGGAAACATCGCTGGGATTCAAAATCCCGGATGTGGTAGCCACCAGCGTTCTCTGGTATGCCCGGCGCAAATGCGAGCTGGCAGAGCAGCCGGAGAGCTACCTTCCGCTTCTGTACGAAACCGAGCTGACCGACTACTATATGCGGTTGGCAATCAACCTGAAGGGAGAAAAGCAACGTGAGCAACGAATACGTGAAGCCCGAAATTCCGCAGTTCCCGGAACTGACGTTTGAGGAAGAACGGCATCTCTACTACCTGAACGGGCTGGAAGTACCCAGCGTGACCACCCTGATGAAGCCGCTGTCCAGTGACTTCTACAGCACGGTGGACCCGGAGGTTCTGAACAAGGCCGCAAAGCGCGGCACGGCCATCCACAATGCGGTGGAGAACTACGCCAAGTTCGGCATTGAGGACATTCCGCCGGTGTATGCCGGGTATTTTGCCGGCTTCCGGGAGTGGTGGGATAGCCGCAAGCCGGAAGTTCTGGCGACCGAAACCAAGGTCTACCACAAAATCCTACGGTATGCAGGCACGGTCGATCTGCTGTGCATCATCGACGGCAGGGTGACGCTGGTGGACTACAAGACATCGGCACAGGTAAACAGCAAGCTCTGCGCTGTGCAGCTTGAAGCCTATGACAGGGCATGGGAGAGCCACGACATCAAGGTCGATGACCGGCTGATTCTCCACCTGTCCAAAAAAGGCTATCAGGAAGTGTGCTTTCCCCGGAGTGGGAAGTGCTGGTCGGTGTTTTCGTCCTTGATGACAATTAAGAACTACATGAACGAGTGATTTTTAGGAGGTTCGACAGATGGAAAAAGAAACTATGGTGGCAACCGTTCCGCAGGCCGAAATCGTTGATGAGCAGCAGCTCTCCCGCGATGTGACCGACATCGAGTTTCAGGCGGAGTCGCTGGTTATCCAGACCGATGAAGATTACGCCTTTGCCGGTGAGTTCGGCAAGATGCTGAAGAAAAAGGCGTCGCAGGTCACGACGTTCTTCAAGCCCATGAAGGACAGCGCCTATCAGGCCCACAAAGCGGTTTGCGACCGGGAAAAGGCCATGCTGACCCCGCTGCGCAACGCCGAGAAGACGGTCAAGCAGGCGATGAGCGCCTACATTGCAGAGCAGGAACGTAAGCGCCGGGAAGCTGAAGAAGCTGCTCGACGGGCAGCGGAAGCTGAACGGGAGCGCAAGATTCAGGAAGCGGCTACGCTGGAAGCCGCTGGTGACGCAGATGGAGCGGAGGCCGCCTTTGAGGAAGCCGCCATCATGGATGATGCTGCAAGCTATGCGGTAGTGCCTGCCGCAGCCACCCCGAAGGTCTCCGGCGTCAGCACCTCGAAAGACTGGGAAATCGTCGAGATCGACCCCAAGGCGGTCCCGCTGGCGGTGGCGGGCATTGAGCTCCGCCCGGTCGATCAGGCCGCTGTTATGCGCCTCATCCGTGCCTCGAAGGGCCAGATCGAGATTCCCGGAATCACCTACCGTCAGGTCGCAAAAATGAGCTTCAGGGGGTAAAAGAATATGTCTACTGCTATGAGCAAGGCTGAAACCAATGCGCTGTCCGTAAGCTATGAGGTTATGGGAACCAAAGTTGACCTCGATTTGGATTTCGTTAAGCGTTATCTGGTCACTGGCGATGCAAACAAGATTACCAATCAGGAAATCGTGTTCTTTATGAACACCTGCAAGATGCTCAAGCTGAACCCGATGGTCTCTGGTGAGGTCTACTGCATCAAGTTCGGAGACAAGCCTGCACAGCTTGTTGTAGGAAAGGGAGCCTATATGCGCCGGGCGTTTGAGCACCCGGACTACCTGTTTAAACAGGACGGCATCACCGTTCTGCGCGGCGACCAGATTTTCCAGAAAGAGGGTTGCTGCCTCTATCCGGGCGAATCTCTGGTCGGTGGCTGGTGTCGGGTGTACTTCATGCGCAACGGAAAGGAACGCACAGCGTTCAAGGAGGTGGCCTTTTCTGAGTACAACAAGGGGCAGGCCAACTGGAAGGACAAGCCCGCGTCGATGATCAACAAGGTCGCCATCAGCCAGTGTGTGAGGGACGCTTTCCCGAAAGATTACGAGGGGGTCTACTCGGAAGACGAAATGGTTGCCTCTGGTGCTATCCCGGTGGATTACAAGGAGCTGGATGACCAGAAGCCGGAAGAACAGCCCGCCGAGGAAGAAGACCCGGTCATCTCGCAGGAGCAGCGCCAGCAGCTTTTCAAGGCGGCGCAGGCAAACTTCGGCAAGGACAAAGGCAACGCCGTGGTCAAGTCCATCATCGAGGAGATGGGGCTGACCTCTACGACCGGCATGAAGATGTCCACCTACAACAAGGTAGTCGAGCGGCTGGTCGAGATCTGCACGGCCCACAAGGCGGAGCTGGAAGCTGAGGAAGGCACCAAAAATGACGGTGCGGCTGAAGAATAAAGCCGCCGGCGGAAAAGGAAGGTGAGGGGATGCCGTGGATAAGCGTACATCAGGAGGTGGACGGTACGAAGCTCCGTAGATTATACCGTGCCATCGGGTGTTCCAAGTTTGAAGCCCTCGGCATCCTGAACTTCCTGTGGTTCTGGGGTATGAAGAACGCCGATGAGACCGGGCTGGTCAAGGATGCAGACCTCGAAGTCCTGAGCCGATACCTGTACGGCTGCGGCGAGGACTGCCAGCTCGACATGGGCAAAGTGGTTCAGGCCCTTGTGGACACCGGCTGGATTGATGTGGCGGCCGACGGCTTTTACATCCACGACTGGGACACATGGCAGGAGCAGTGGTATAAGCTCCAGAAAAACCGCAGGCTGGATGCTGAACGGAAGCGGAAAGCCCGCCAGATGGAGCGTGAGGCCGCAAAGCCTGCGCCGAAGACCCCGGAGCCGGAACAGATGGAACTTCCTGTGGAGCCAGAAGCCAAGCGGCCAGCAAAGCCGAAACCTGATAAGAAATCCTATGCGGAGTTCGTGAAAATGAGCGAAGCGAACTACGACCGGCTCGTGAAACTGTACGGCAAAGCCTTTGCGGATGCCTGCATTGTGGAGCTTGACAACTACAAGGGCGCACGGGGAAAGACTTACAAGGACGACTACCGCGCCATCCTCTGCTGGGTCGTAGACCGGGTCAAAGAAAAGAAACCGGGCCTGCTTCAGCAAAGTGTAAGCGAGGCAGCACCGGCTGAGGACAATCCGTTCAGAGAGTGGGGTGAGCAGAATGGGTGAATTTGACGGCCTGCTGCAAGGTGTTGTTCGTCAGGCGCAGGCGGCAAATCAGCCGGAGAACGGCGACTATTACGACGATGAAGGGTTCCTTGTCTGCGGGAACTGCCATACCCGTCGGCAGGTAGAGGTCAATATGCCTGACCTGAAGGCTGTTCCGTTCGACCCCAAGAAGAAAGTCCGGGTCAAAATGCCGGTGTCCTGCCGTTGCAGGGCAGAACGGCGGAAGCAGGAAGAGCAGATGCTCATGCAGGACCGGGAAATGCGGGCAGCACAAGCGCTGAAACAGCAAAGCCTCATGGACGAACGCCTACGGGACATCAGCTTTGACGGATTCCAGCAGACCAAGGATAACGCCTACAACCTGAAGCTCTGCCTGCGGTATGCGAAGCACTTCGATGAAATGCTGGCAAAGAATCAGGGGCTTTTGTTCTACGGTGGGGTCGGGACCGGAAAGACATTCGCAGCGGCCTGCATTGCAAACCATCTCCTGAGCCTGCGGGTCCCGGTGGTGATGACCTCGTTTGTGAAGTTGCTGGAAACCATGCAGGGCTTCAGTGAGGATGACAGCACCCTGATTGCCCGGCTGAACAGGGCAAAGCTGCTCATCATTGATGATCTCGGCGCTGAACGCAGTACAGACTTTGCGCTTGAAAAGGTCTACGACATTGTGGACAGTCGGTACAGAGCCAAACTCCCCATCATCCTCACCACGAACCTGAGCATGACCGAAATGAAAGAATCTGCGGACATCCGCTACACCCGCATCTATGACCGCATCTTTGAAATGTGCTATCCGATGCAGTTCACGGGTCGGTCGTGGAGAAAGGCAGAAGCGGCCCGCAGATTTGACGAGATGAAGAACTTTTTGGAGGGAAACGATGGATAAAGTTATCATCGCAAGCGTTGAGGACCGGCTGACGGTAGCTGCCATCCTCGTAAAGAACGACTACACCGTCCGGCAGGGCAAGCAGCTCCGTCCGGGCAAGAAAAGCTACGAATACTATCTGGAGTACACCCTGAACGATAAGCCGAAGCAGGCGGCAGGGGAATGAGGACGCAGTTCTGCATCTACGGGGAGCCGCGAGGTAAGGAACGCCCGAAATTCTCAACCGTATGCGGCCATGTGACAGCCAGAACCCCGGAAAACACGGTTCTGTACGAAAACCTGGTAAAGACCGAGTACAGAATCCAATCCGGGGTTCGGTTTGCTGATGACGCCATGTTGAGCGTGAGGATTTTTGCGTTCCTCTCCGTCCCGAGGTCGGCCAGCAGGAAAAAACACCTTGCCATGATCGACCGCCTGATACGCCCGACACGAAAGCCTGATTTCGACAACATCGGCAAAATCATCTGCGATGCGCTGAACGGCATTGCCTACCGCGATGATGCCCAGATCGTAGACGCACTGGTTCGGAAGTTCTACTCCGACACCCCGCGTGTTATCGTTGAAATCTCAGATATACCGTATGAACAGTAAAGGAGAATGACTATGAGCGACAAAACGTATGTGCTGTCCCTGAGCGCGGACACCTTCAACGCCTTCAAGATGGACTTCGACAGCGCCCTCCAGCGCTTGCTTCAGAAGATGGACAGGCTCCAGAGCGACAGCGCCTCCATCAACTGCAAAATCAGCGTGGCACTGACCCCGGCTTCGGAACGGAACTTCGATGCAACGCGGGAGGGGGACACCGTGCAGGTGATGAAGCCCAGCTTCAGCCACGAGATCAGCACCGAAATCAAGGTCAAGGACAAAACGACCGGCAACCTCTCCGGCAACCGCAAGCTGGTGTGGGATGAGGAGCTGATGGAGTATGTGATGAAGGACATCGACGATGGGCAGACCTCGCTTTTCGACACGGCCCAGAGCCGCCAGAATGCTGCGCCCCCTGTGAAGCAGGAACCGCCCCAGCTCCCGGAAGGCATCGTGGATGTTGACTACACGGTCATCAGCGATGACAAGGGCTACATCCTGCGCAACCCCGATAAGTGCGGCATCAAGGACCAGTGGGGCATCCTCAAAGTCCTTGTGGGAGAGCGGATGATGGTGAGCCGGAGTGCAGGCCACTGCTATGCGGAGGCCGCAGACGGCATCATCGCCCTCGGCTCTGCCTACCTCGCAGAAGACCCCCGCCATGTGGATGACAGCATCCTGGAGCCTCACCTGGCAGAGGAAATCGCCTGCAACGGCTTCGGCACGGTTCAGGTCGGCGACCATGAGGAGCCGGCGAAGATCGTGGTAGAGTGTCTGGAATGCGGCGGCATCCTGCTGGAGGTGGAGAACCCCAACGCCCGGAAGGGTGATGCCGAATGAGGTACGGAACCTGTTTTCTGTGCGGAAAGACCGGTTGGCTGGAGGAGCACCACGTCTACCCGGGGCCGTTCCGGGACAAGTCCGAAAAGTATGGCCTGAAGGTGGGACTGTGCGGCGAGAGCTGCCATCGGAACGGTCGGTATGCGGCGCACCAGTGCAGGGAAACCTCCGATGCCCTGAAGCAGTTCTGGCAGATCAAGTACATGATGGCCCACAAAGCCAGCGTCGCGGACTTCCGGGCGGCATTCGGGAAGAACTATCTGGAACTCGACTACTACGATGATGAAAGGAGCTACCCTATGAACATTATTGCCATCAGCGGCCGCTTGACACGCGACCCCGAACTGCGCACCACTCCCAACGGAAAGCCCGTGGTGGAGTTCACGGTTGCGGTTGACCGGCCCGGCGTTAAGGACCAGACGGACTTTATCGACTGCGTGGCGTGGGAAAAGAAAGCTGAGTTTGTCGCCCGGTATTTCAAGCAGGGAAAGCGTATCGAGGCAAGCGGTGTCCTTACCACACGCACCTACGAGAAAAACGGGGTGAAGCGCAAGCGGACGGAGGTTCGCTGTGATCAGGTCTTCTTCGGCGAGTCCAAGAAAGATAGCAGCTCCACCCCGCAGGCAGCGCCGGAACCCACGAACGATGATTTCCGTCCGCTGCCCGATGATGATGACATCCCGTTCTGAGAAAGGAGAACACATGGAAGAAAATAAGAATCCCCTTATGGGCCACGTCGTAAAGGTCCCTGCACAGGTGTCCGGCATCCCTGACGGGGTGCAGATGACGGTGAACGCAGCCGTGACCACCTTTGCGGCGGTCGATGGCAAACCGGCTGGCATCGAAAGCATGAGTACGGCAGAATGCAATATGCTTGCCAGCTATACGCGGGGAACGGTCTCGTTCTCTGTCCACGGGGAGAAGCCCGTTATGGTGAGCGTCCGTCTGGATGAGTTGATGAGGCTCCTGCAGGTCGCTGCTGTATGTTACCACGGGCAGGAAGACAAGAAGAATGCTGAGGAGGAAAAGGTATGAGAAAGCTGTTTACGTCTGAATCTGTGACCGAGGGCCATCCCGACAAGGTGTGCGACCGTATCTCTGATGCAGTGCTGGATGCAGTGCTGGCGAAGGACTCGGAGGGCCGGGTGGCCTGTGAGACCTGCTGCACCACCGACACGGTGTTCATCGCAGGCGAGATCACGAGCAAGGTCGATGTGGATATTGAGGGCATTGCCCGGCGGGTCCTGCGTGACATCGGCTACACCGGCGGGGCATCTGGCTTTGATGCCGACACCTGCAAGGTCATGGTGTCCGTCCACAAGCAGTCCCCTGATATTGCAATGGGAACCAGCGACATGGTCGGTGGCGCGGGCGATCAGGGCATGATGTTCGGCTACGCCTGCAACGAAACCCCGGAGCTGATGCCCCTGCCCATCATGCTTGCGCACAAGATGGCCTACAAGCTCGCCCAGACCCGCAGGGATGGAACCATCCCCTTTATCCTGCCGGATGGCAAAACGCAGGTAACGGTGGAATATGAGGGGGATGGGAAGCCCCGGCGTATCGACACCATCGTCATCTCCACCCAGAACACGGACGGAAGCCTCCCTATGCTGATGCACCCGCTGGTGGAAAATGTCATCACGCCTGTTTTACAGGAAGCCCGTCAGCACCTCCCGTGGCTCGACATCGACACCTACGACCTGTACATCAATCCTACCGGGCGTTTTGTGCAGGGTGGCCCTGCGGCAGACACCGGCTTGACCGGGCGGAAGATTATCGTGGACACCTATGGCGGTTATGCTCCCCACGGCGGCGGGGCATTCTCTGGAAAAGACCCCACAAAGGTTGACCGCAGTGCAGCATACATGGCCCGGCATATTGCAAAGAACGTCGTAGCATCGGGTCTGTGCGACAAGTGTCAGGTTCAGTTGGCCTATGCAATCGGCATGGCGCTCCCGGTATCCCTGCGCATCGACACGTTTGGAGCCAATGTGGATGAGGAAAAGCTCTGCAATGCAGTAGATTGCTGCTTTGAACTGACCCCGCTGGGAATCATTGATGCCCTGAACCTGCGCCTGCCTATCTATGAACAGACATCCGCCTACGGCCACTTCGGAAACGTGGCGGGCGGAAATTTCACATGGGAGAGCACCCACAAAGCGGGACTCCTGCGCAGAACGTATAACACGCTGTAAGAAACAGGGCAAGCCTCTTTCCCCGTGTGCGGGGAAGGGGGCGAAGCCCATGATGAGAGGTTTAGACATGGCACAGGAAGACAAGAACGTCACAATTCCCCCGGAAATGATGCAAGAGATCGTACGGGTGGCATCGGAAACAGCCATTGAAAAGTTCCATCACGAAGCGGAGCGGAACCGAAAGGCCGTCAAGGATAAGCGCCTGCATAACACCAAGCTGCTGCTTCAGAACTACCACTGCTTTGTAGAACATAGCAAGAGTGCCGTGTATGAAGCCAGCCAGCTCTCCGAGGATGATGACTTCGAGGAGTTGATGGAGGAGCTGATGAGTCAGAGCGACGGCAGGGTGAGGGTCCCGGTGGTGAGGAGCATTCAGGAGAGTGCTGCCCACACCCGCATCATCGTGCAGCACATCGACCGTATGCTGGAATACTACAAGTTCCGCTGTGAGCATTCCAAGCGTGCGGAGGAAATGCGTCGGTATCGGACGATTTACGACCTCTACATTGCTCCTGAGCCCAAGACTCAGCAGCAGATCGCCGATGAAGAACACGTCGATTTGTCAACCGTGTTCCGCGACCAGAAGGCGGGCATTTCCAAGCTGAGCGCCCTGATTTTTGGATGGTTGGACTAAAATTTTGGCTAAGTTGCAAAAAAGTTGCTATTGCAGTGCCATTACCACTGTGGTAAGATACGAAGCGTGAACCGATGTGTCACCCCGGAAAAACCGCGAGTGGCACATCCGGCCTCGTATCAAGCCGTAAAGCCAAAATTTTCACTCCGAATGCAAAACCGATTGACTCCGGTGGGTAAAGGGTTAGAATGAAGATAAGCCCAAAATCTTACCGAAAAGGTCAGGAGGTACGACAGATGGAACGAAAATCCGATAAAGTTAGACGTCTGGTTGCAGACGGCGACTTCAAAGGGGCTTTGCGGATTGCAAAGGACTTCAGGCTCGGCATCACGAAGGAGCAGTCCTCCACGATGACAAGAGCGTATGAGTGCATGGTCCACGGAAGATTCTACAAGCAGCTCGGCTATGATCTCGATGAGAAGATAGCTGAGGGCGTGAAAATTCTGGTGGGCTTGTACGGAAGGAGCGAGGCACATGATTTACACCAGCCGGTACAGTAACCCGGAACTCAAGACCGGGAACTACACAGTCGTTGGGATAACACGGGGAGCGCCTAAGTTCCCCCTTCGGTATACGCTTGCAGGCAACATCATGGAGATCGCGCCGCCGGGTTATCTGTTCAACGAATACAACCGGGAGCGGTTCACGCCGCCCTACTTCCAGCACATGGACAGAGTAGGGACGGCGCGGATTGCTCAGATTCTCCAGCATTATGAGGACATGGGCAAGCCCGTGGTGCTTTGTTGCTACGAAGATGTCCGAAAGCCCGGAGAGTGGTGTCATAGACTGGTGTTCGCAGAATGGTGGCTCCAGAGAACAGGAGAAATGATCGAGGAGCTGCCTGACCCGTCACCAAACAAGTGGGCGAAACATCCTGAACCGCAGAAAGCGGTTGAGCCTGATACAGTCCAGATGAAAATGTGGTAATACCCGCCGATAGCTCAGAAAGTAGAGCACCTGACTCTTAATCAGGGGGTCGCACGGTTCAATCCCTGCTCGGCGGACCAACCATAGGGAGTCATGTTGGAAACAGCATGGCTCCCATTTTTTATGCCTACGAACAATGGCTTTCCAGACGTTCACGTCTTCGGAAACAACCCACCCTCTGGAAAGCAACTGCTCCAGTCGAAACCAGAGGGGCAATTTTGAAAGAAAGGTCGGTGATATGAATGGCAAAGTTCCAGAACCCCGGAGCGTTCTTCCTCGGAACTCTGGTTGCTCAGGAGCAGAAGTTCCTGAAGCCGCTGATTGAAAATGCCCGCAAGCAGGGGTACACCCGGTTCGTTGAGCCGTGCGCCGGCGCTTTCGCCATGTCGCACATCGCGGCGCAGTGTGGGTACAAGCCCAGCGAGATCGAGGCCAGCGACGTTTCGATGTTCACCTCCATCATGGGATATGCCATCACGGGCGAGTCCCTTGAGGAGCTGGAAATCAGAGCGGACGGCTTCACGAATGAGGAGCTGCTTGACCCTGCGGTTGCGCTCTATGCGCAGTTGTACCTGCGGACTGTGAAGAACGCCGGGAAGGAATACTTCTACGGCATCATGCGCGATCTGGAATACCGCAAGGAGGAGCATCTGGCGGAAATCCGCGCACAGCTCGACAGGGCCAAGCAGTCCTTGCATGGGATGAGCTACCGCCCGCTGGATATGTGGAAGCACCTTGAAACGTGCTATGATGACCCCCACTGCCTTGTGGTTGCAAACCCGCCCACCTATGCCGCTGGATTCGAGAAGTGGTACGACACCGGCGGGCGCATGACGTGGAAAGAACCTGAGTACGGCATCTTTGACCCCAAGACCGGGCTGAACGACCTGTACGACAAGATGAACGATGCCAAGTGCCTTCTGATGTGTTACGAGGAGAACGCCCCGGGCCTCACTGCCGGGCATCCTGTCTTTGCTCGGTATGGTGTGCGTGACGGCATCAACGTGTACCTGACTACCAACCGCCCGGATGAGGCGACCATGCTTGCTGAGGGTAAAATGATTACCCGCCCGAACGAGGGCAAGCTGGAGCCGCTGGATTGCAGCATCCTGCCGCGTGATTATGAAATCACCCGCAAGAGCAAGATTCAAATTACCCAGATCGAGCGCACCGCCGCCCAGTATTACAGAAAGCTCTGGACGCACAACTTTGTCGGTTCGTCTGCGCCTATCAACATGGCCGTCCTCATCGACGGCAAACTGGCTGGCGTGTTCGGGCTGGATAAGTCAGCGCTCACGATGGGAGCTTTCGGTACGCAGGTTTCCGATGCTGTGTTCCTCATGTACGGCATGACCGTTCCCCATAAGACCTACCGGCTGGGGCGGCTTCTGACCATGCTGGCACAGAACAGGCCGCTGATTATGAACATCTGCACGGATTTGGAGAAGGAAAAAGCCAAGTCCCTCAAGACAGTGCAGATGACCAAGTACCCAGAGGCCAAGGAAATGCGGGGGCTGATGGAGTTGACCAAGAAAGTCCCGGATAAGAAGATGGGCTACCGGCTCACATACGAGTCGCCCTTGTACGATAGAAACGTCAAACAGGCATTGAATGAATGGTTAGGGAGGGAAGAACGATGGCAGAAACAGCGCGAGAAAACCAAGTCAACAGCGCAGCCGTAAAGTATGAAACGGTCGCCGATATGGGTTCCGGTCTGGTCATTGCCAAAGTAAAGCTGACCGACTTCCGCGAGCAGGACATCAACGCTCGCATTATGAAGACCGAGATGCAGAAGCAGCTCACCGACAACATCAAGAAGCGGGGCCAGCTTGAAAGCCTCCCGTTCTGCGCACTCATCGACGGCAAAATCGAGATTATCTCCGGCCACCACCGCATCCGTTCTGCAAAGGACAGCGGTGTGCTGACGGAGCTTTTTGTCATTCTGGACACCACCGGCCTGCGGCGCTCTCAGGTGGCCGCAAAGCAGTTGGCGCACAACGCCATCAGCGGCTTTGATGACCAGTCCACCCTGAAGGAAATCGCCAAGATGATCGACGATGTGGACGATATGCTGGAAAGCTACATTGGCAAGGACATCATCGGCGAGCCTATGGCCGAGCTTGAGAAGCTGCTGTCCCCGAAGGTGGAGTTTGACTGGAAGAACGTCACGTTCACCTTCCTGCCGCACCAGCTCCGCGATCTGGACCAGCTTGTGAAGGTTCTGGGTTCCCTCAGCCCCGATATGCTGGGCGTTGCCGATATTGACCAGCACGAGGAATTCATCGAAACCATCACGAAGTATCAGCAGTTTGCCAACGTCAAGAACACCGGCGCTGCCATCCACGCCATGATTAAGGCCACCGAATCCCTGTTCGATGACCTTCACTTCGATGAAAGTCAGGAGTGGGTGCAGTTGCCCAACCTGTTCGGCTCTCCGGCCATCCCCAAAGAGGCTGCTGATACCATCACGCAGGCGCTCGACAAGATGGTCAAGGAGGGCGAGATCGGCCCGAAGAACAAGTGGCAGGCCCTTGAATACTGGGCTGCGGATTATCTGGCAGGGAAGTAGGTGATAGCAAATGCCTACGCCTCTAAAGTACAATCCGGCGTACCACGATGACTGGGCATGGTCGCTTGCTATCAAGGGCGCAACAGATCAGGACATTGCTGATGCCTTCCATGTTTCGCGTAGGACCATCATCCGCTGGCGGCAGACGTACCCGTCGTTCAATGAAGCCTGCCAGCACGGGAAGGAAGTCGCCGATGCAAAGGTGAAGCGGTCGCTGTATGAACGTGCCGTAGGCTTCGAGTATCAGGAAAAGGAAAGCGTCATCGACATAGACCCCCGGACGGGCGAACAGAAGCCGGTGCGGGTCCGAACGCTCACCAAGAAAGCCGTCCCCGATACGATGGCGCAGATGTACTGGCTCAACAACCGATGCCGGGATGAGTTCTCCCAGACCCAGAAGGTTACGCTTGACGGAACTGTTCAGACATCCCCGTTCGATAACCTGACGGATGATGAACTCCGCCGTCTGGCTCAAATGGACGAGGGTCTTGATGGCGACGCGGAATAATGTTTCGCCTGCAAAGCGTAAGTACCTCGGCTCAAATGCCCGGATTGCGCTGGCGAAACGGCACTACGCCGATTATGTCCAGTACGTCCACATGGGCAGGTGGAAAAGAGCCAGACACCTCGACCTCGTGTGTGAGAAGCTGGAAAGCATCATGGAGGGGAAGACCAAGCGGCTGATGATATTCATGCCGCCGCGCCACGGCAAGTCCATGACCGTGACCGAAACCTTCCCCTCGTTCTATCTGGGAAAGAACCCAGAGAAGCGTGTCATCGAGATCAGCTACAGCGGCGACCTTGCCCAGCAATTCGGCAAGCGGAACCGCGATAAGGTCGAGGAGTTCGGTCCTGCGCTGTTTGGGCATACCATCTCCCAAGTGCAGGCCACCAAAACGAACTGGAACCTCGACAACGGCATGGGTGGCATGATCTCCGTTGGTATCGGCGGCTCCATCACCGGCTATGGCGCAGACCTGCTTATCGTCGATGACCCCATCAAGAACCGCGCCGAGGCTGAATCTGCCACCTACCGCGATAAGCTGTGGGACGAGTACCAGTCCACGGTGAGTACCCGACTGCACGCAGTCGGCGCTGTTATCATCATCCTTACCCGCTGGCACGAAGATGACCTTGCCGCCCGGCTCCTGAACCCGGAGTACGGCAAGGTTGAGGACTGGGACATTATCTCGCTCCCGGCCGTTTGCGAAAACCCGGCTACCGACCCTCTGGGCCGTGAGCTAGGCGAGGCGCTGTGGCCTGCGGGCGGCTACGACGAAGCATGGGCTGCACAACAGAAAGAGACCGTCGGTACATACGCATGGTCTTCTCTGTATATGCAGACCCCCACACCAAGCTCCGGTGGTATGTTCAAGAGAGAGTGGTGGAAACGCTGGGCGGCGCTGCCGTCCGGCCTGCATGACTTCATCCAGTCGTGGGACTGCACCTTCAAGGACAAGGACGGCTCGGACTTCGTTGTTGGACAGGTCTGGGCAAGGAAAGGCGCAGACCGCTATCTGCTCGATCAGGTGCGTGGCCGCATGAGCTTCACGGAAACGCTGGATGCCATGCGCGGGCTTTCCTCAAAGTGGCCCCAGACCACCAGAAAGCTGGTCGAGGACAAGGCCAACGGCACGGCGGTCATCGACGTGCTGAAGAAAGAAATCCCCGGAATCATCCCGGTGGAGCCGTTTGGCGGCAAGGTGGTCCGCGCCCATGCGACCACCGCTGTGGCTGAAGCTGGAAACGTCTACATCCCAGCGGCATCTGCCTGCCCGTGGGTGATGGACTTTGTGGAGGAAATGGCGGCGTTCCCAAGCGGTGCGCACGATGACCAAGTTGACTGCTATTCGCAGGCAAACGCCTATTACAACGACAATACGTTTGATATTTGTTCGCTGATAACGTAAGAAAAGAGGTGAATACAATGCACATACCTGAAGATGAGGCCGAGCGTCGGCGTTTGAATGAGCGTGGCCGTGAAATCCTCCGGCGGAAGAACGGCGCTGTGCGTCCGCATCGTGAGGATGGCTATGTGAACCTCCTGAACAAGTATGGAACCAAGCAGGACAACTCCGAGGCATACAAGTTTGAACGGGAGCCGGTCATCCCTGATATGCAGCTCACAGGGCTGTATGAAGGCAATGGCCTGTTCTCCAAAATCATTGATACGCCTGCTGAGGAAGCGCTGAAGCACGGCTTTGACCTGAATCTGAAAAGCAACGAGATGAATGCTTTTGTCGATGAGGTGCTGGATGATCTCGAATGGGATGAGAAGGCCACTACCGCTATCAAGTGGGCGCGGCTCTACGGTGGCGCTCTTATCGTCATGCTGATCGACGATGGGCGCGGGCTGGAGGAGCCTGTTGACTGGGAACATATCCGCAGCATTGATGAGCTGCGCGTCTATGAGCGCTCCATTGTACAGCCCGACTACGCCAGCCTGTATCAGCAGGACTACGGCGGGAAGGGCGTGGGGAACCGGGTGTCCAAGTTCGGACAGCCGGAATATTACTATGTTTCCAGCATCTACGGCTCCTTCAAGGTCCATGAGAGCCGATGTCTGGTGTTCCGCAACGGCGTTCTGCCGGAGCAGACCTCCAATGCAACCTACCTGTTCTGGGGTATGCCTGAATACGTCCGCATTCGCCGGGCGTTGCGGGAAACCGTAACAGCCCACACTGACAGCGTGAAGCTGCTGGAGCGGAGCGTGCAGGCCATCTACAGCATGAAGGGCCTTGCCTCTCTGCTGACCACGGATGACGGCGAGAACCAAGTGCTGAAGCGCCTACAGCTTGTAGACACTTCCCGTGGTCTGCTGAACAGCATCGCCATTGACTCCGAGGGAGAGCAGTACGACTTCAAGACGTTCCAGTTTTCCGGTGTCAAGGATGTCATCGACGCGACCTGCAATATGCTGTCCGCGCTGACGAACATCCCCCAGACGATTCTGTTTGGCCGCTCACCGGCCGGCATGAACGCCACCGGCGACAGTGACTTCGAGAGCTATTACAACTTTGTGGAGAAGATTCAGCGCTTGATGCTGAAGCGTAACCTCCGCACACTGCTGGACGTTGTGTTTCGCGCAGGCATTGCCTCTGGTGATGTGACGGAGGAACCCGACTATAAGCTGGAGTTCAACCCGCTGTGGAGCCTGAGCGACACGGAACAGGCTACGGTTGACCAGACTAAGGCCCAGACCGCACTGGTCAAGGCTCAGACTGCGCAGGCATACGTCGATATGCAGGCGCTTGACCCCACCGAGGTTCGCCGCCGCCTTGCATCCGATGAGGAGTTTGATGTCGAAGACATCATCTCCGAGGATGACGAGGATGATCTGTTGCAGTCGTTGCTGGGTACTGAGCCGAGCACCATGAGCGACGTGGAAGCCGCCCAGAAGAACATTGAGCAGGGGCAGGCTCCGGGCGGCGAGGAACAGAGCGCTACCGTAGCACCTACGGCCACTCCGCCGACCACCAATGCCGATGCCGCCGAAGACGAAAACTGAGTGACCATCAACGGAACGCATGTTCTTATTGACGAGAATGGTGTTGCGCAGGGTGGAGGAAAGCTCAAAGGTATGAGCTTCAAAGATGCCAAGTCGCAAAAAGGATACTCGTCAGAAACGAAAAGCACGGCATTCTCTCCTGCGACGAAGGGACTTGATGAAAGCTATACCGGAAGTTTGGACGCAGCTAGAAAATTCAACAAACAACTTTACGAATCACACCCGGAAGCGTTTGGCTCTGAGGATGTATTTGATGAAAATTGTCGAGCTGTATATGATAAACGCTTCGGTTCAGTGAAATTTCTATATGAAAATGCTGAGGGCGAAGAAAAAAATCTTTATAAGAAAGTTTCTTTTGAAGAATGGAAGAAAATGGACTTTGAGGATCAATCGCATTCCTATGTCGATTATGATGACTTCAAAAAATCTTATACAGATTATTATAACGAGTATGCAGAAAAAGGCAGTGTTGTTGATGGTTTGAACATTTACCATAATGGAGCGGCCAAAACCGGATACGGAAAAGCTAAAGGCGCTCGAAAAGAGCTGGACGAGAAGTATGGCTTAAGCAAGTTTATTGATGATAACCCGGACATTCATTATAGCGGCGGAACACTTTATCGTGGAGTAAAGTCAAACGCTTCTCAGGTCAAACAGATTCAGAAAGCGCTTGAATCCGGCGGAACAATAGATATGCGTGGGTGTAGCAGTTGGACAACGCAAGAATATATTGCCAAAGATTTTTGCGATAACTCTCTCAAAGGCAGTGCTTCTGCGAAACATGTCGTATTCATTGAGGAAGGAAACAAGGAACGAAATGCTATGCCGTATCCTTATTCTAGCACGGGGTTCATGATTCAAAATGAAGTACTGTACAGCGGAACCGCAAAATTCAAGCCAGTAAAAGCTGAAGAAAAGGATGGAACTATGTATGTCTACGTTGAGTCGGAATAACAATTTGGTCCAGAGATGGCTTGATGATGACGATGGTTTCGAGGTGATTGGAGTCTCAGCACAAGAAGATGCAGATACAAGTTGTGGTGTCGGCGTTCTTGTTGTGCAGGATGGCCGGTTTCTCTGCGGCACTCGCCTGAAGGACGGCTCTGTTGGTGGACCGGGTGGGCATATCGAGGCGGGGGAGTCCCCGGAAGATTCAGCCATCCGCGAAACGAGGGAGGAGTTTGGCATCACGCCGAAAGACCTCATGCCGGTAGCCTTCCTGAGTGACCTGAAACCGCCGTACTGCCCGTCCCATGTGTTTCTCTGCACGGATTTTGACGGCAGCATCCGGTGCGCTGATGGCGAGATGACCTCTCCGGGGTTCATCACCGCCGAAAAGGTGGCCGAGCTGTCCACTCAGAATCCGGAACGTCTGTTCCCGCCGTTTGCCCAGAGCATCACCGCGCTGCTCAACGTTTTATCGTCAAATCCCGGTTTGACATCGGATGCACAAAATGCTAAGATGAAAGATAGGATGGACTTCAACGAAGCCGACCACCCACGGGATGAAAACGGGCAGTTCGCAGAGAGCGAGGGTAGCAGCTCTGGCTCCACCGAAAGCGGGCCTGCGGTATATCCCGAAGGCGAAAATGCTTCGTGCAAAGGGTTTGCAGCCCCCGAAAAGAAAACCGTTCATTTCACCAAGCATGGCGCTGAGTTCGGATTCTCGACAGAAGATGAATACGAAGCGGCTGCAGATAAATTCTTGCAGCAACCATGCGGAGGCGATGTGATCGGCTATAGCACTCCCAAAGGCAAAATCGTCCGTTTCAACGTAAAGACAACGGAATATGCCTCTGGATTTCCGGGCCAGAACATCTGCACCTACATGAAGCCCAAATGCGGTAGCGGTGGCGTAGCCAAGCCTGACATGGCGATGGCCTACTACAACAAGTTCAAGGAAAAGGACGGTGTGTAAGATGTCTACGGTCAAATCTGGTGAAAGCTATATCTGCCCGGTCTGTGGCAAATATACGTTTGAAAGCGCAGGCGAGTTTGACATTTGCCCGGTGTGCAACTGGGAAGATGATCTCGTCCAGCTTGATGACCCGGATGAAGAAGGCGGGGCCAACCGCATGAGCCTCAATGAGGCTCGTGCAGCGTGGGCTGCTGGGCAGAAAGTAGGTTGAGGAGGATTTGACGGCATGGCGAGAGAGATGAGGTACGACTCAAAGTTGATTCCCAAGAAAAGCACGATTATAAAGAAGCCTCCAACTCCGCCTCCTCCACCGCCTCCTGCACAGGACACCCGGAAGAAAGGTGGAAAATAATATGAGTTGGGTTCTTGAACTTGCTTCAAACATTCCGGCATTCTTGACGTACGTCGTGCCGGGGTATTTGTTTCTGGCTGTTTATCGGTATATGCTGTTCAAGGATGAGGATTCGGCAGATAAGACTTCGAGCCTGCTGCTCAACAGCGTTATCATCAGCTTTGTTCTGAAGACACTGTATGATTTGATAGCCGCATGGCTCCAGCCGAAGCACGAAACTCTCTACCTGATCGGTATTATCCTGTTGAGTATCCTCGCTGGCTTTGGTTCGGCCAAGCTGGTCGTAGGAAAATGTGCAGCGGGATTTTTCAAGAAGCTCGGCATCACCAGAACTGTGAACTCTAACATCTGGGATGACATCATCGAACAGGGCCAGTGGTTGCGCATCTGGTTGCCTGACTCCGGGCGGAGCTACTATGGTCAGCTTGCGGCGATGGAAAATTATAGCCGAGAGCCGATTGTATTGCTTCGGAACTATCAGTTTTTGGATGACGATGGAACGGTTCTGATTGATAATGTTGCGGACTCCGACCGCACGGTTCTCCTAAACCTCTCGCACTTCGAGAGGGTGGAATTTGTTACCCCTGCTGATAGCAACTGAGAAACAGAATATTATCCAGCAAAGAGCGATGGGAAACCACCGCTCTTTTTCTTTGCCCGAATTTCCTATCTCAAAAACGGAACGGAGATTGATTATGAACAAGGTCACGATTTTCAAATACGAAGAAAGCAAACTGGTGCGCACCATGAATGTCAGCGGCGAGCCGTGGTTTGTCCTGAAGGACGTGTGCGATGTGCTGGGCCTCAGCACCCCGGCGAGGGTGGCCGAACGGCTTGATTCCGATGAAGTGAGTCAGGCTCACCTCATCGACAGCATGGGCCGCAGTCAGGAAATGACCATCATCAGCGAGTCCAGCCTGTACAACGTCATCCTGCGCAGCGATAAGCCGGAGGCCAAACCCTTCCGCAAGTGGGTCACATCTGTGGTGCTGCCCAGCATCCGCAAGAACGGCGGCTACATTGCCAGGCAGGAGGAGCTTTCCCCGCAGGAGCTTATGGCAAAGGCCCTGCTGGTCGCGCAGAAGACCCTGACTGACCGCGATGCCCGCATCAATGAGCTGACAGCGCAGAACCAGATCATGCAGCCGAAGGCCGAGTATTTTGACGAGCTGGTGGCCCGGAACCTGCTGACCAACTTCCGCGAAACCGCCAAGGAGCTGGGCATCAAGGAGAAGGACTTCATCGGCTGGCTGCTCGACCATAAGTACGTCTACCGCGACCAGAAGAACAAGCTGATGCCGTATGCGGCAAAGAACAACGGCCTGTTCGAGGTGAAAGAGGGCAAGGGCCGGCACAACGACTGGGCCGGAACCCAGACGCTCATCACCCCGAAGGGCCGGGAAACCTTCCGCCTGCTGTGTAAGGAACCGCCTGTTTTACCGCAGTTCACCGCATTGTAAACCGACATCAGAGCGATTGTAAACCAGAAAAGAACCGTTTTTCCACCGCAATCACCGAAATGGTCGGAAAACGCAAAGCCCGAAATTGGCTGTTTTGGGAATATATCCACCTGTTTTTGGATAAATATTCAAAAATGGCCGAAAACAGGCCAAAATCCGCAGGAACGTCCACCGGACAATCCGGCGGAGCGTCCGACTATAACCGTACCTTACCCAACCAAACCGTAACCTGTTGTCAAATTTTCACTTCATTCAAATTTGCCAACGGTGCAGGCGCGGGACCGAGCGTCAGGCAGGGGCTTTTCGCAACTGCCGCAAATAAAGCCATCTAGCGGCTTTCAAACCTCGGACACAAAATTACCCACAAGCACATTTGGGACGTTTCCCGGCACTCATCAGAAGTTCTCAGAGGGCATTAAGCCATAATCTCAACTGCGGCGGTACAAATCGCCGCTTTTTTGCTGTTCGGAACCAGAAAAGGAGGCGAAAACAGTGAATGATACTGTCCACGGACACATGGTACAAGACCTGCTCCGCCACCGCTTCGGCAGTCACGATAATCTGATATGCAAATATTCACAAAAGTACCCCGTTCAGGCGGAACGCGAGTTCCAGCGGCTCACCAATGCCTACATCCGTATCTTGAACGAACTGCTGAAGGAGTATCTGCCGGAGATCAGGGACGCGGCCCGCGCAGAGCGTGAAGCTGGTCAGCGCCATGATGACGCTTCAGACCTGATTGCAAAGGTCAAAACGGTTTTCTCCAAGATGACTGTGGAGCTGGAGCGGCGCACCTCTATGTTTGGTCTGCACAGCAAGATCGAGTCTATGGCAAAGCTCACGCGGAAGTTGAGCATCCGTGAGTGGAAGAAAGCCGTCAAGTCCACGCTGGGCATCGACCTGATGGATGACTACTACACCGGCGAGCTGTACAGAACGATGATGGAACGCTGGGTCGAGGACAACGTGGCGCTCATCAAGACCATCCCGCAGGAAAGTCTGGGGCGTATGCGCCAGATCGTGCTGGAGGGCTATCGGAACGGCGAAACCACGACGGCCATCGTCAAGCAGATTCAGCGGACGTACAGCGTAGACCGGCGGCACGCCCAACTGCTTGCCCGCGACCAGATCGCCAAGCTGAACGGTGACATCACCCAGCAGCAACAGCAGGACGCAGGCGTGGTGGAGTACGTCTGGTCAACCTCTGGCGATAGCCGCGTCCGCCCAAGCCATGCTGCGCTGAACCATAAGCGGTTCCGCTGGGATGACCCGCCGGTGGTCGATGAAAAGACCGGGCGGCGCTGTCACCCCGGCAAAGACTACCAGTGCCGCTGCTGCGCACTGCCGGTCTTCAACATCAAAACCGTTGACCTGCCGGTCACGAAAGGGGGCGATGACCGTGGATGAAACCATCCTGTAAGACCTGAGAGGGGAGTTGTTCAACATGGAAAACGATATGAAGGTTCAGCGCTTTGACAGCCTGCCGCTGGATGCTACCTATTTCACAGATGAGGGCTACCTTGTAGACCACCCCATCGTGACATCGGTGGGCATTTTTGTTTATCACAACCCGGACGGTTCCGAGCGCCGGGAGCTGCGGTTGCCTGAAGAAGTCTTTGCTGAAAAGAGCCTTGCGTCCTACAAGGGGAAGCCCATCATCGTAACGCATGATGCTGGCTACGTTGACACCGACAACGTGAAAGAGGAGAGCATCGGCACGATTTTGTCGGAGGGCTACCGGGACGGCGATGATGTCCGTGCAGAAATCATCATCCACGACACCGACAGCCTGAAGAAGTACAAAATGCGTGAGCTGTCCTGCGGCTACAACCTGCGTCTGGACGAAACGCCCGGTATCTGGGAGGGGCAACCCTATGATGCCATTCAGCGGGACATCGAAATCAACCATCTTGCCCTTGTCGATAAGGCGAGGGCTGGTGAACAGGCCCGGCTCAACATTGATGGGCAGGGCCACGACTGCATGAAAGGAGAAAAACTGAATATGGAAAACCCCACCAAGAGAACTGATGGCGCTCCCACCCCGGAGGAGCTGGCCGCTGCTGTGGAGGCGTTCAAGAAACGCCGCGCAGAGCGCTCTGGCGCTGCGGCTGATGGCGGCATTACCGCAGAGCCGCCCGCACAGACTGCTGGTGCTGCTGAGGGCGAACAGCCGGATGCAGTTCAGCAGGTCAAAGACCGCCGTGACCGCCGCGATTCTGAGGGCGACCCGGCAGATATGCCCGGCGCAATGGGCGTGATCGCGCAGCAGGACGAGGACATCGACACCCTGCTGGGAGTTATCGACGTTCTGAAAGCTGCTGGCACGACCACTGATGGCGCTGAGGGCGACTGCGGCGGTACTCAGACCGATGGAGACGGCGATGAAGGCAACGCCGATGAGGGCGGCGACGCCGCGCAGGATAAGAAAGACCACACAGACTCCGCCAACGACTTCCGCGAGCTGCTGCGCGTTGTCCGTGTCGGCGACCGCCTGAACATGGATGGTCTGGAAGCCATGAGCGTCAAGGATGCCAAGAAGGCCGTTCTGGGCAAGCTGAAGCCCACCCTGCATCTGGACGGCAAGAGCGCCGCCTACGTCAACGCAGCGTTTGACATGGCCGTTTCCGAGATGAACGAGCGCAAGGATACCAACTATCAGCGTTCCCAGATGGTGCACGGCGATGGCAAGCCCCCTGTGAAGCAGACCAGCTCCGCTTCCGAGGCCCGCCAGCGCATGATCGACCGCAGAATGAAGAAGGAGGAAAAGTAAGATGGGTGTTCAGAAAACCTACAGCTATGCAACCAGCAAGGGCGTTGCAGGCGGCATCTACGATATGTTCCACTACCCGGTGGACTCCCGTTTCAACGAGGAGGCGACCGGCAAGCTGCATTTCGGCGTTGGCGTTGTCACCGGCAAGGTTCCGGGTAGCAGCGTTGCGCTGCCGACCAGCGCGAGCACCGCTGATAACTTCGAGGGTGTTGTCATCAACGGTTTCGACCGCCAGCAGGATTTGGAGGGCAAGCTCTACGTCCTGAACAACCAGAACGTCGGTGTCATGCGCCGTGGCCGCGTTTGGGTACGTCTGGCGACCGGCGCTGCACCCGCCTATGGTGATGCCCTGCACATGATCGTGGAAGGCGATGAGGCAGGCTGCTTCGCAAAGGAGGGCGGCATCGCAATTCCCGGTCGTTTCATCGGTGCGGCCAGCAATGGCGTTGCGCCGGTGGAGCTGTACGGCGTTCCTGCCGCGAGCGGCGCTGACGGTCACGCTGCATCCACCGATGATGCAAAGCCTACTGTCTGAGAGAAGGAGGACAAAATCAGATGAACACTAACCAGAAATCCATGAGATACGACCAGAACGACTACGACGCTCTGCTGCACTCCAAGATTCCGGCCGCTCTGGTCGAAACTCCGCAGATGAACTTCGATGATGCCGGCGATGCCTCCGTGTTCTTCGCCCGCGAGCTGGATTACGTCAAGTCTCAGTCCTACGATGTGGAGTACCCGGAGTTCACCGCGCTGAAGCTGTTCCCGGTCTCCAGCGAAATCAACCCCGGCGCCGAGACCGTCACTTACTACAGCTACGACAAGACCGGCATGGCGAAGATTATCAGCAACTACGCCACCGACCTGCCCCGTGCTGATGTGAAGGGTAAGCCCACCACCGCCATCATCAAGTCTCTGGGCGACAGCTACGGCTACTCCATTCAGGAAATGCGTGCCTCTGCTATGGCAGGCAAGTCGCTGGATGCCCGCAAGGCAGAGTCTGCCCGCTACCAGATCGACTACCTGAACAACAAGATCGCGTGGAATGGCGATGCCGAGACCGGCCTGCGCGGCGTTCTGTCCAAGGACAACGATGTGCCGCTGTACGTCCCTGCAACCGGCGCAAAGGGTTCTACCAAGTGGGCCGACAAGACCGAGGACGAGATTCTGGCCGACATCACCGGTATGCTGAAGCAGGTCGCCCGCACCACCAAGAAGGTGGAGAAGCCGGACACTCTGGCCCTGCCGTCCGAGGCGTATATCGAGATTCAGAACCGCCGCATCGAAAGCACTGCGACCACCGTGCTGAAGTACATTCAGGATAATATCACGGATATTGCCCGCATCGTCTCCTGCCCGGAGCTGGACCCCGACAGCGTGGACACCAACCCGTATGCGGCAGAAAGCGATGGCAAGGGCGTTGCGCTGCTGTTCAAGAACGACCCCCGCAAGTTCACCATCGAGAACCCGCTGTCCTTCATGCAGTATCCCGTGCAGCCTGAAGGTCTGGAGATGGTCGTTCCCTGCGAGGCCCGCACCGCAGGCGCTATCATCTACTACCCCATGTCCATGCTGATTGCTACTGGCATCTGCTGATTCACCCGTGGAGCTGCCGTACGTTTGTGCGGCGGCTCCTATCTTTTTGTAAAGGAGCCATGATATGAAACTGAAGAATATCGGAAACAAAATCATCAGCGTCGGCGCTACCGTGATCCTGCCGGGTGAAACCAAGGAAGTCACCGGCTATGATGACAACGAGATCGTGAAGTTCTTCATCGGGCAGGGAAACCTGTCCGAGGTCAAGAGCCGCACTGCTGCGAAGGAGAAATAAGTCATGGAAGATGCCGTCAGAATTTTCAGGCTGGTTGCCACCGAGTTCGACGTGCTGAACGATGAGACCGTTGAGGCATGGCTGAACCTCACAGCGCCGCTCATCAGCAATAAGGTGTTCGGGAAGCTGTATGACCAAGCCATCGCACTCCTGACGGCACATCGCCTGAAAATGGCCGGCTATGGCGACAACCAGTACGGAAGCGTAGGCGATGCTCTGCGCGTTGGAAGCTACACTGAAGGCGAAACGTCTGTCAGCTTCAACGTAAATCAGGGAACCAACCTGATGGCAGATGCCGAACTGGCGCTGACTCCCTATGGTCTGGAGTATTTGACGCTGCGGCGGCTGGTCGTGATCTCGATTCACTCAGCGGGTGAGTGCCGATGACTGGCGGGTGGGACCGGCTGACCCCGGAAGGCGAAAAGTTCTTCCGCCAAATTGATGAGCTTCAGGACAAGGAAGTTTTTGTTGGATTTCAGGCTGGCAAGGTCACAGACGACCGGGGCGTTGATATGGCTCAAATTGCTATGTGGAACGAACTGGGAACTTCGACCGCGCCGTCCCGGCCATTTCTGCGCAAGAGCGTTGATGAGAATGCTGACCCCATCAATGCCATGTGCGCACAGCAGCTAAAGGCTATTACTGCTGGCGGAACGGCCGAGCAAAGCCTGAAGCAAATTGGTGTATTCGGCGTGGGCTTAGTTCAAGAGAAAATCGAGAGCGGCAGCTATGAACCGAACGCGCCCTCCACCATCCGCAAGAAGAAATCGGACAAACCGCTGATCGACACCGGCAGAATGCGGCAGTCCGTCAAATACGTCATTCGCAAGAAAGGAAGTGGTTGATATGGGGCTGGGCATTTTTCGCAGAGCATTTGTTGTGCGTCGCTTCGGTGAGGAGAACATTGTCGATGGTTATGGGGTTTCCGGGTATAAAGACTTCATCACGTCCCTGAATGTTCAGCCGCTCTCCAAAGATGAGCTTCAGGCGCTCCCGGAAGGTGAGAACACCGTAAAGCGCATGAAAGCTTTCGGTGATCTCGTTTTCCATACCGCAGACCGCTCTGCCGGCCGCAGAGCCGACTGGCTTTTCTATCAGGGACGGATGGACCCGGAAGGACACTGGTATGAATGTGTCAGCTCGCTGGGGTGGGACCACACGATGGTGGGTCACTGCCGCAGCGAGTTTGTTCAGGTTTCAGCAGCAGAGGCCAACCGTATGCCGCGCCCTGAAATCCGAGCAGATGGGAAAGGTGGGTATTGCTGCGTATGACGCTTTCTGAACTGAAGAAGCTGCTTGTGCAGCTCGCCCAAACGTACTTTGCTGGAGCAACCGTGACGTATGCCAAGCAGAGCTTTGTAGCAAAGCCCGGCAGTCCGCTGGTCACGCTGACCACCGGCTCCGTCAACCGGTCGAGAAACCCGCCGGTCAAAATCATTGAAGGCACACCGGTAGCCTTTTATCCTGCATCTGTTCCTGTGCAGATTGATCTGTTCACGCATGGCAGGCAGGAAGAAGTGGCACCGGGCTTCACCCCCATTGCCGAAAACACGGCTGAAGATGATATGCTGGCCTTTGAGAGTTTCCTGAACTCCCCGTTCGTAACACAGTGGTGTCACCAGCATGACATCGCCATTGTCGTTCCTACGGCAGTTCAGGATTTGACCGATTTGGTGCATGATACCAACTACGAGTTCCGGGCAATGCTGGAAATCGCGGTTTATTTCACCATGACGGCCATCGGCATTACCGGAACGCTGGACATCGACAGCGTGAAGCATTCCAATGGCGAAGATGACATCCAAGCTGATGATGTCATCAACATTGAGCCGCAGGTAACCCCGACACCCAGCGGCGGCGGCAGTTCGGAGATGACTGCCCATGAGGGCGAATATTTCACGAATGCCGAGATAAATAACCGACCTGCAAAGGAGGAAAAAGATATATGAGCAATAGCCTCGATAGGATTTGTACCGTTGACATCTCGCTGGCGTCCCCCATCTCCAACGATGCCAACTTCGACAATATCCTGATTCTGGGTCCTGCCCCTGCAAATCCGACTGGGGATGTACCTGCCATCGGCGTGTACAACAGTCTGGAGGAGCTGACGGCGCTGGGCATCGCTGCCACCGGTGAACGCACCGACCCTGTTGGCGTGGCTGCACGGGTGGCTTTTTCGCAATCCCCCAGACCCCATGAGGTGTACGTCGCCTTCATGGACAACATCGTGGACAAGGAGAGCGAAGACCCCGCATTGCAGACCGTAAGTGCTGTTCTGGAGAATGCGCTGGCCGTCAATGGCTGGTACTGCATCTGCCCGGTCGGCCTGGCGGATGAAAAGGTCAAGGAAATCATCCAGTGGACCGAAACCCAGAACAAGCTGTGCGGCTACATCGACAAGGATCCGGATAAACCCATTGTGGATGCCGGCCTTTATCTGCGCAGCTTCCCGTTCTTCCCGAAAGAAACGGCAGACCAGTTGGAGAACGATATCCCGGCTGAGAACCTGTACGGCATGGCTGTAGCTGCGGCCGTCAAGGCGATGAACTACCACGCCGGTCAAGAAACGTGGGCGCTGATGCCGCTTGCGACCGTTTCTCCTGCAAAGCTGACCAGCACGTTCATCAAGAAACTGGAGGCCGCAAACTTCAACTACGTCATCACCGTTGCATCTAAGAATATCACGCAGGGCGGCAAGACCAGCGGTGGGGAGTGGATCGATGTTATCCGCTTCCGCGACTGGCTCCAGAACGATATGCAGGTTCGTGTCGTGAACCTGCTCATCGTCAACCCGAAGATTCCCTACACCGACAACGGCATCGGCCTTGTTGAGAACCAGATGCTTGCATCCCTGAAGGACGGCCAGAAGTACGGCGGCATTGCTCCTACGGAGTATGATGCAGACGGTAATGCTATTCCGGGCTACACCACGTCTGTGCCGCTGGCAGCAGACCTGACCAGCACCCAGAAGGCATCCCGTATCCTGAAGGACTGCAAGTTCTCTGCCCGCATTGCTGGTGCTATCCATGTGGTGGAAATCAAGGGTTGCCTGACCTACGAGAATCTGTAAGGGAGGGAAAGTAAATGTCCAGCAAGATCAAGACCTACAACCCGAAGGAAGTTATCGTCACCTGTGGTACGCACATTGTCACCGGCTATGCAGATGATAGCTTCATCAGCATTGAGCCGAACGGCGACGGTATTACCAAAAAGACCGGCTGTGACGGCGAAATTGCCCGTTCAATCTCGCCGGATAACACCTACAAGGTCAAGCTCACCCTGTTGCAGACCAGCGACAGCAACTCGTACTTCTCCGGTATGGTCGATCTCGACCGCGACACCGGCAACGGTCTGTTCCCGATTCTGATTAAGGACCTGAAGGGCGGTCTGGTGTTCAGCACGGAAGCTGCATGGTGCGTGAAGAAAGCTCCCGTCACTCGCGGCAAAGAGACCAACAACCGTGAGTGGGAGCTTGACACCGGCGATGCTGCCATGAACGAGTAAGGAGGACACCGATGAATAACCTGAAGCAGCTCGAAACCCGCGAAGTAACCGTGGGTGAAAACATCTTCTACATCCGTCCGCTTCCGGCGTTCAAAGCGGCAAACATGACTGGCGAGCTGGCAGCGCTCGTTCTGCCGCTCGTATCTGGCCTTGCACCGCTGCTGTCTGACGTGGATACGGAAAAGGAGGGTGACGGTCTGCTCGACATCAAGGTAGAAGATGCAGCTCCCGCGATTGCGGGGGCTTTCTCTTCGCTCGATGGCGATAAGGTCGAGAAAATCCTGAAGCACCTGCTGATTGCGGGCAGCAACATCTCGGTGGAGCAGCCGGGCGAAAAGGTGCGCCTGCTTACGGAAGACCTTGCCAACGAGGTGTTCTGCACCGATGTGCAGGATATGTTTATTCTGGCGTTTGAGGTCATCCGCACCAACTACAACGGTTTTTTCAAGAAGCTCGGCGACCGATTTGGCAAAGTCGCCGAGTGGGCGGAGAGGACGATGGCTCAGGCCCGGAGCGCTACGGCGACCTCGACCTCAGCGGTTTCACAGAGCTTGAGCTGAGAATGTATATCCTCATCAAGGCCCGGCTAGCATCCATGTGGGAGCTGAAGAACTGCTATACACTGGACGAAGCTCTGAAGCTCTATGCACTGTACCGCATGGAGCAGGACGTGGAAGCCGGCCGAGTAGAGGATATGGCTAAGGAGGTGAGCTGACCGGTATGACCATACGCGACATCGGTATCCTGTTTGGCTACAAAGTCGATCAAGCCTCCGAGCAGAAGGTAGAGGGCAGCATCAAGTCGCTGAAGTCGATGGCCTCCAAAGTTCTCGGCGCGGTCGGTATTACACTGTCCGTCGCGGGCATCAAGAGCGCCATTGATGGCTGCGTTGAGGTGGCATCCTCCATTAAAGAGATGCAGAACAAGTTCGGTGTTGTCTTCGGCAATATGCGGAATGAAGTCGATAAATGGGCGCAGGAATACTCCGATGCCATTGGCCGCAACAAAAACGACATCAAGACCTACCTTGCCAATCAGCAGAACTTGCTGGTCGGCTTTGGCATGACCCGCCAAGCTGGCGCTAAAATGGCCGAGCAGATGACCTCGCTGGCCCTCGACCTTGCCTCGTTTGGTAACATGGACGAAACAGCGTCCGTAAATGCCATGACGAAAGCTGTCATGGGCGAGTCTGAAGCCGCCAAGACGCTGGGTGCGGTCCTGAACGACAGCACTAGAGCGCAGGCGATGGCTGCGCTGGGCCTGAAGGGAACCTACGATAAGCTAGACCAGCTCACAAAGATGCAGGTCAACTATCAGGCTATTCTCCAGCAAAGCCCGGATGCCATTGGCGACTGCCAGCGCAGCCTCGACAGCTACGAAAGCACCAAAAAGCGGTACATCGCCAAGCTGAAGGAAATCAAAACGATAGTCGGCCAGTTCTTCCTGCCGACCTATCAGAAGATTCTGAGCATTGGAGCAAAGGGCCTGACGATGATTCGTGACTGGCTCCAGAAGCTCACCGACCTTACGGATAAGCTGGGCGGCTCACAGCGTGTCCTTGCTATTCTGACCGCTGCGTTCACTGCCATGCTCGTGGCGATGAACCTCAAGAAAATCGGAGCGGCCATAACCGGCTTTACGAAGCTGGCGCGGGCAATAGGGCTGGGCCACGGAAAGGCGCTGGCCTTTTTTGCGGTCTTCCTGTTGCTGGCCCTCGTGATTGAGGACTTTATCTCGTTCATGCGGGGCGACAAAAGCCTGCTCGGAACCATGCTCGAACGAGCTGGCGTAGACTGCGAAAAGCTGCGCCAGAACATCGTCGGAGTATGGACGAAGATCAAGCAGGCCATCGGCTACATCGGCGAAGGCATCCGTAATGTGGTTGTTCCCATATTTGAGGGCATCCGAACTGCGGCGGTGGTGGCGTTTGAGGAGATACAGCAAGCCGTAGCCAAGGTAGCCCCCGGTATCGCTCAGTTCTTCAAGGAATTGTCGAGCGGGAAGGTTGATAAGAAAAAATGGACAGACATCGGTGAATCCATCGGCAGAATTGCCGTGGGCGTGGTGGCTGTCATAGCCGCTGTCAAGGGCATCTCAGCTATCTTTGGCGTGATTACAACCGTTATTTCTGTTGTGAAAGCGGTCATTTCCGTTATTAAGCTGGCCTTTGTTGTTGTAAAGAGCATCATCACCGTTATCAAGGTGGTCGGTGCGGTAATCTCTGTTCTTGCCAGCGCCTTCGGCCCGGTCATTCTGGCAATCGCCGCTGCAATCGCAATCGGCGTTTTGCTGTGGAAGAACTGGGACAAGATTCGTGAGGCAGCAGGCAATCTGCTGGAAGGCATCAAGACTACGATTGGCAACGTCCGCGATGCCATTGTGACGGGCATCCAAGCGGCCATCGACTGGATAACATCTCTCCCGGCTGAAGCCCTGAAGTGGGGCTCCGACATCATCGACGGCATCGTATCAGGCATCCAGTCTGCGGTAGGTCGTGTAGGCGAGGCTGTAAAAGGCGTAGCCGATAAGATCAAGTCGTTCCTCGGCTTCTCGGAGCCGGAGGAAGGCCCCCTGAGCGACTTCCACACCTATATGCCGGACATGATCGACCTGATGGCATCGGGCATCACTTCCGGCAAGAAGAAGGTGAAGGATGCACTGGAAGGCATGACCGGCGAAATGTCGGTCATCGCCAAGGCCAATGTGGTTTCCAAAGCTACCGGGCGGGGCGCAACCGGCAGAACGACCGGTGGAGGCACTGTGACCCAGAACGTAAACATCAACAACCAGTTCAACGGCGACCGCGCCGGGCAGCAAAAGAGTTCTGAGGCTATGGATAAGGCCGCAGGCGATGCTACCGGCGAGATGGCCCGCGCGCTGGCATTTGCAAAGTAGGTGAGAGTACATGGCAAGAGCAAAACAGCCCGTCAGCGTCGATGACATCGAGTTTGATGCCCTGATTGACTCCGAAGAAGGCTATGAAGCGGATGTGCCTGAGTACCCGACCGAAAAGGGCTTCAGTGTAAGCGACACCATCGTGCTGAAGGCCGACACCCTGAATATGACGCTCTATGTGACCGATACGCCGGTGACATGGAGGGAGCGTACAGGCTCCGGCCCCGGAAAGACGGAGGGCGTTGTTCGTCGGCTGAAGGACTTGTATTTCGCCAAGAAGATTCTCGAAGTCACGACCACTGACTGCGTGTATTCCAACATGGTGATTACAAGCATGAACATCAAGAAGTCTGTGGAGGTCGGCTACGCCCGTGAGATTCCGATAGCCTTCAAGAAGATCGAGGTGACGGAAACAGCCACCGCAGAAATCCCGGCCAGCTACGGCAAGTCGGGCAAAACAGCAAAAGCCGCTGGAAAAGCAAGCACCACCGCCTCAAGTACGGCAGGAAGCAGCTCGTCCGGCGGCTCCTCTGCATCAGGTTCTTCGTCCAGCTCTAGCAGAGGTTCCGTTCTCTATAACGCTGCCAGCAGTTTCGGCTTGCTGGGATAAGGAGGGCGTTCGTGGACTACTTCGTCATCGAAGTCCCGGACATGAATGACAGCGTTGTCAAAGTTTCCCTCCAAAGCAGGCTGTATCAACTGCGATTCACATGGAATGACACCGGCGGCTACTGGATGCTCGGAGTGATGGATTCACTCGGAACGCCACTGCTGCTCGGTGTCAAGATGGTCCCGCAGTTTCCGCTCAACCTGCTGTTCGGCCGGGATGATATGCCCAGCGGCATCTTCGCTGTCCTGACCGAAAAGGAGAGCGTCGGTCGGCAGGATTTTGCCGATGGGACGGCTCGTTTTGTGTTTGTCCCGGCATGATGCTGGAACAAATCATCCAGTAAAATCAATTCTCATTTTGAACAAATCTTCGATGGCGGGTTTGACAATTCGTTCTCAGAAAGTTCCAGACAAATTTCCATATACTTTTACTGGTAAAGTCCGGGTTTAATCAGAGGCTTTTCAGAGGTTTTGGGATGAATGTCGCTCAAAATGGCCGATTTTACATGGAATCCGTTGGATTGTCCGCCGGACAGTCCTTGGACTGACCAAAACGGGAAACTTTCGCAAAACGCTCATATCATTGGTCACTTTCATTGCATTACCAGAACGGTAAGTTAGAATGAAGATGTGAACCGGGCAAACAAAAAAGAACCAGCGGCTCGCCCTTGCAAAGCACCGCTGGCTCCTACATCTTGCCCGGAACAATCCTGAGAAGTTCCGTTGACACGATTATATCATGTCAGCGGGCTTCTTGCAAGATAAAGGAGTGTGCTGATATGAGTGCTATGGACCTTGAGCGCGAGGTCATCCGTATGGGCGATGTCGGTGTCGCTATCGACATGGTGGACAGCAACCTTGCGGATGGCAAGCTGGAGCAGGCGGAACGTGCCGTTATTATTCTCCGGGAAATCTTCAATGCCCGCAACAAAGGGCTGCGGAACTGCTTCTACGGAGGTGATCGGAATGCGTGACAACTGCGTGATTTTCACCACGCCGGAACGGCAGGAATTGCGGGTCGTCTTTGACCCGGACGGAACCCCGTTCTTCTGCGGGCCGGACCTCGCGGCAATCGCGGGCTATGAACAGCCGAGAAAAGCCGTCACCGGTGGCAATCAGGGCGTGAACCGTATTGAATCTGTCTTGAGGAAGGTTCCTTGGGACAATGGTATGCGGCGTGGTCGATGCGATTTTACCTGTTTTTCTGCGGAAAATGCCGTGAAGCTCCTGTGCCGCAGACCGGCGCCCTATGCAGCGATTCGCTGGCTGGAGGATGAAGTGATACCGAAGACGCAGGAAATGGGAGAGGAAGTGGCAAGAGCGTACCCGGCATGGAATAAAAAGCCGACGCAGAAAGAGCTGACTGAACCTCCCCAGAGCCTCAAGCCGGAACCCGAAGCCTTTATTAAGCGGGAACCGCTGCAAGCAGGTGGAGGGGCGCTCATTGAGCGGCTGGACAATATCATTTTGGAATGTGTTTTGCTGAAAAAGGAACTCAGCAAGGCGAAGTAAGATGAAACCTTTAGGGCTGCGGAAACGCGGCCTTTTTTGTTGCCATCGAAAGGGGAGAATGCCGTGAAGAATTTCGACAGGCAGTACCGGCTGGCGGCGGGCAAGGCAGGCTCGACTGGGTTTGAAATTGGCGGCGGAAAGCGACCGCTGCACGTCTCATTCTCGGTAGAAAAGGCCGACACCAACAGCCAAAATACGGCCAAAGTGACTATCTGGAATCTGAGCGACGAACACCTTGCAGAGCTGAGCAAAAACGACTGCGTGGTCGTACTCCATGCAGGGTATGGCGATACACGTCCGCTCATCTTCACTGGCGTGGTCACATTTGCCACGACAAAGGCTGACGGAGCAGACAGGTCAACGGAGATCGAGCTGGTGGATAACCGCATTGAAGTCCGCGACACCTACGTTTCCGTCAGTTATTCCGGGGCTGTGAACTGCAAGACCCTGGTTCAGGACACCGCAGATCAGATGGGCGTGACGGTATCTTTCTCCTACAACGCAGAGTTCAAGGACATCCCCAATGGATACAGCTACGTTGGCCCAGCCAGAAATGTGCTGACGAAAGCCTGTGAAACTAGCGGGCTGGTCTGGAGCATCAACAACGGCGTCTTGCAGGTCAAAAAGCCGGGCGATACGATGAGCCGCGAGGTGTATGAGCTTTCGGCAGAAACGGGCTTGCTGGGCCTCCCAGAGCGTGTCCAAATTTCCAATGAGGACAAGGGATACAGCTACGGCTGGGACGTGGAGTACCTGATGAACGCCGCAATCGGGCTGGACGATTATGTGTACCTGAACAGCAAAGTAGTCAAGGGTTATTTTCGGGTCTACTCGGTGCGGATTGAGGGCGACAACATGGAAGGTTCGTGGAGCTGCACAGCCCGCCTGCTGGAGGTGAAGCAAGAATGATGCAGGAGTTTGTTGACCAAATCAATAAAAGCGCCCGCAGCGCGACGGAGGATATGCACACGGCCCTGCCGGGCGAGATAAAAAGCTACGACCCGGACAAGGGTGTCGCCACAGTGTTACCGAAGGCAAAGTTCACAAAGCCTGATGGCAGTACGATGGACTTCCCAGAAATCTCAGGAGTCCCGGTCATGTTCCCGCAGAGCAAAAACGTCACCATTGCATGGCCCATCAAGAAAGGCGATGGATGCCTGCTGGTTTTCAGTGAGCAGGCGCTCGATTACTGGATGTACGGCAAGGAAACTGACACCAAACTGAAGTTCGACTTGACCAATGCCATTGCCGTTCCGAATCTCACATCTGGCGGCAACAGCACCATGAAGCTCGCCTGCGATGAGGATGCTGTGGCGATTGCAGCGGGCGACACCACCGTCAAGATTACGCCCAGCACTGTGCAGGCCGAAGTTGGCGGAACCGTTCTGACGGTATCGCCTGATGGAGTTACCATTGAAGGCAAACTCACGGTCAAGGGCGGCATTGTTGCCCGGGATGATGTTAAAGCGTCCAACGGCAGCATCAGCCTTGCAAACCACACCCACAAGGGAGACAGCGGCGGCATGACGGGCAAGCCGCAGTAAAGGAGGGAAAAGCGTGATAGACCTGAAGCTCGATGCCACCGGGGACTTAGAACTCTCGGCGGCAGGCGACATTTCAGCTACGGACAGCATCGTACAGGCTGTCCGTATTCGTTTGCTCTGGTTCTTTGGAGAGTGGCGGCTGATGCCTTTGCTCGGCTTTCCGTACTTTGAGAACCTGCTGGTCAAAAATCCGAATGAGTCCAAACTCCGGCATCTTATCCGGGAAACCGTGATGTCTGTTGATGGAGTGACGGATGTATCGGAAATCCTGTTCAACATCGACAAGAAAAGCCGTAGGGCATCCGTGGAGATTACGTTCAACACGGATGAGGACAGCTTTAGAGAGGAGGTCAAAATCCCGTGGCAAAATATGGCCTGACCCCGCAGGGGCCAAATCTGAAACGCCTTGATGTCATCCTTGAGGATATGCACAGCAAGATGACAGACCGCCTCGGCGTAAATACCCGGCAGAACCCGCAGTCTTTGCTGAATCACATTCTGACCAACGTCGCAGATGAGATTGCAGAGCTGTGGGAATTTGGCGTAGATGTGTACCACTCGCAGTACACGTCCAGCGCAACCGGCGTAAGTCTGGACTATGCAGCACAGTTTGGTGGCTCCACCCGTGAAATGGCGGCGAAATCCTATTACAGCATCCTCTGCACGGGTTTGGACGGAACAACCATTCCGGCAGGAACGGTGATTGCATCCGACACAAACCCTGCAACAAGTTTGACGACCACCGTAGATGCAGCCATCACAAGGTCGGCGTTCAACAAGGCAACCGTCGTCCTTGCATCACCGGCGGCTACAACGGCCCTTGGGGTGGCTCTTAACGGAAACCTATACACCATCACCCCTGACCCCAAACAAAGCACCAGCGAAGCCCTAGAGGCTCTGGGAACAGCCATCACGGATAAGGACTTCCATGTGACGGTCATCAACGACACCATCGTGATCGAGGCGGTCGATGAAACCAGCTCCAATACGCTGGTCCTGTCAGAAAACCTGACCACTGCTTCTGTGGGCAGCATCGTCACATTTGAGACTGCCGAGCCGGGCGACATCTTCATTCCGAACGGCGTAATCACGAAGATCATGAAAGCTGTTCCGGGCATGGAGTCCGTGGTCAACGTGGGAAGCTATGTTGCCGGTCAGCTCGCAGAGAGTGATGTGGAGTTCAGAAAGTCCTACACGAACAAAATCTACAACCGCTCGTCTGCCATGCTGGAAAGCATCAAGAGCGCCATCCTGAAGAATGTGCAGGGTGTGGTGAGCGTAGCTCCCTATGAAAACTGCACAAATGAAGTCGATTCTGCCGGCCGGTGGCCGCACAGCATCGAAGTTGTGGTCGAGGGCGGCGACGCAACGGAAATTGCCCAGCAAATCCTGAACACAAAGGCAGGCGGCATCAATACTTTCGGCAGCGTAGAAACCACCCTGCACGGCGTTTATGGGGAGGACATCGTGGTGCGCTTCAACCGCCCGACGTATGTCAAGGTCTGGTTCAAGGTTGGCGTCACTCTGAGTCCGAACACAAATCCGCCTACCAACTATGTTGAGCTTGTCAAAGAGCAGATTTTGGAGAAAATGAGCGTACTGGGGGCGGGCGAGAACGTCATCCCGCAGAAGTTCAACCTTCAGGTGTCTGGCATCGACTACATCGACGTATGGTTGTTTGCAACACCGAATGACGGCGATATGCCCACTGGCTACACCCAACGCAGCGTGTCCATCTCGGCACGGGAGCGGGCCGTTACGGACGAAAACAGGATTGAGGTGGTCATGGATGGCTGATTACGTCCAGAAGCTCCGGGATGATCTTGTGGAGCAGTTCAAGGGCAAGCCGGTCATTGACGCGCTCATGGAGGCCGTTGGTGATGAGCTGAACAAGGTTCGACAGATCTACGAAGACCTGCGCGACAAGCGGAATATCCAGACCGCAGTTGGGAAGCAGCTTGACGGCATCGGCGACAATGCGGTTCTGACCCGCCTTGAAGCCGGTGCTTTGGCCTGCGCCAAAGAATCTGTGTATGTACTGGATGATGATGCCTACCGGACGTACCTGATATACAAAATCTGGAAGAACACCAACAACTGCACCTACTATGACATCATCCGGGCGTTCAAAATGTTTTGGGATAAGCCCCTGCATTACCGCGAGGACCCGGCCATCCCGGCCACCATGATTTTTGAAACCGATGACCTGACACCGGAGGCTGACGTTTCAAAACTGCTGAACGCTCCATTCATCAAGGCGGCAGGTGTGGCAATTCTGGTGGTGGCGAACACCGCGGCTCCTGAAATGGTCGCAGATGTGCCGGTCGAGGGCATTCTGGGCCGGGGCTATACGACAACGACCCTGCCGGAGATTGAAACCGGCGAAGCATTCATCGACACTGTGCTGCCGGTCCCGGCTGCACAGAACATCACGCAGACAAAACTGCCTGAACTTGAGGAGGATGAGTTATGAGCTACTATGGCTTTGTTGTTACTGACAGCGGCCGAGAGCTGATTGCCAAGCTGGTTGCCGGGCAGCAGCTCCCGATTTCCAAGATTATGGTGGGCAGCGGCACTATCCCGGATGATGTGAAGCCGGCCACAATGACCGCGCTGGTCGAACCGGTGGCCGCTGGCACATCGACTGCCCCGGTCTATGATGGGGCCAGCGTCCGCATGATCGTGGAGTACCGCTCCGACCTGAACGGCGGTCTTGACCACGGATTTTGGCTCCGGGAGTTCGGCGTGTTCGCCTTTGACCCGGACAAGGGCGAAGTCCTCATCTACTATGGCACGCTGGGTGACTACCCGCAGTACGTCAGCGCTGCGTCCAATACCGGCGTGGATGTCCGCCGCTTCCCGGTGTGCATCGTCATCGGCGAGGGGCTGGGCGTCACCGTTGACTACAAATGCGAGGCGTGGATGACGGCGGAAGATGTGGAACAGTATTGCTCGGTCACGATGCTCCCGGCATTCCTGAAGGAAGCGCAGAAGCTCGTAGATGCCCACAACGACGATGAGGAGGCCCACCACTCCATCCAGAACAGCATCTCCGACGTGTCCGCCCGGCTGGCTCTGCTGGAGCTGATGTTCAATACCTCCGTCACCGGCAATCCGTTCACGGTCACATTTGAGACGCTGGACGGCACGGTGGTAGAGGGCGTCTGGAACACCACGGCAAAGAGGATCGAGTTCTGATGGAGCACATTGAATTTTCATGTCCGCCCGGTGAGCTGTCCTGCATCATCGGAAATTTGTTCGTCAGCCTTGAACCTCCCTGCAAATATGTGAGAAGTACGCACCTGATGCTCTGCGGCATCACTCACAGCGGAAACAGCGGTCGCCTGACTGTTTTGGGCGACCGCTGCTCTTTCTATGGGCTTGCCAGCGATTTGGAGGCTGTGAGGAATGGCCCCTGCCTCGAAAGAAGGTGTGACCGTGGCTGACAAAGAATATCTCCTCGGAAACAAGGCACGGGAGCTGCTGAAATACACGAACCAAGCGACGAAAACGGTGGCCGAGGATATTTCACGCAAAGACGTTCGGCAGATTTTCCAGAAGATAGCCGCGCTTGACGACATCCGGGACGTCCAGAAGGTCTGCTCTGAGTCCATCGCATATCTCGACCGAACGCACCGGGAGGGCTTCACAAAGGCGCTCTACCGCTGCTACGGCGAAGATATGCGTCTGATCGCCAAGAGCATCGTTCGGGACATTCACGCGGCCAACGGAAAGATGTTCCAGACTGAGTATGAGGAACGCCTGCGGCTGCTTGGCGTAGTCCTCGACGAATGCTCTTTGCTGAATGAGTATATCCAGCTCGTTCTGAACGACGGAGTTATTTCCATAAGCAAAAGTGCTGTCTGGACCCGGAAGGTTCAGGACGTAAAGAATATGGTTCTGTCGTGGAAACAGAAGGACACCGCCCGCGCGGAAAAGCTCCGAGAGCAGGCCCGTCAGGCAGAACTCAAGCAGCAGGCGGCGATGGTAAAGGCTATCGTCCGCGAACTCCTGAAAGAACAGGAAAAATCAAGGTATCCTGCGGGTTCCCCGCTTGATATAGGGTGCGACTCGAATCGACCGCAAACTGGTGGCTCCGCTCTCCGAACTGCAACAACTTCAACAACGCCCTGTACGTCAACTCCAATGGCGACTGGAACAACAACAACTGCTCCAACTCGAACGGCATCCGCCCCGCTCTGATGGAAAAGCGAGATGAGTAACCCGGCAACGGGCGAAAACAGTGCACCCATCATCAAAGGGAGTCGCATCCTGTCGGAAGCCTTTATGGCGGACGATAAACACATCATACCGAGGCAGGCCGTCCTCTGTGGGCGCAGCCTGCTGCCGCGAGGAAGCGGACCGGTATTAGACGAACACCCGGCTGGGAGCTTCCTCTACCACCTCAGCCGGGGGAAGAAAATAAGTGTGAAGACACATGACATATCAGGAAATGTGCGAGTTTCAGACCCTCTATGAGGCATATCTGGAAGCGCGAAAGGGTAAGAGGAGCAAGCCGGGAACGGCTCAATATGAGGCCAACGCTCTGATCTGCACCGATAAGCTATCATACGTTCTGAACCAAAAGACCTACAAGCCCAGCGGCTTCGAGGTCTTTTATGTTTATGAGCCGAAGAAACGGCTTGTGCAGGCTCCCGCTTTTGTGGACAAGGTAGTCCTCCATGCACTGACGGACAATGTTTTGTACGACGCGATCTGCACCAGTTTCATCCGTGACAACCACGCTTCGCAGCGTGGAAAGGGGACACTGGATGCCATCGTGCGCCTGAAGGGCCACATGGTCGATTACTACCGCAAGAACGGCAGCGCGGACGGATGGGTACTGAAGTGCGATGTTCACCATTTCTTCGCCTCCATCGACCATGATATCCTGAAAGCAAAACTACGGGCCTTGATGCAGAAGCGCGGCGTAGATATGGCGTTCTATGACCTTATGTGCATCTACATTGACAAGACCGACGGCCTGCCCCTTGGGTATCAGACCAGCCAACTGCTCGCCCTGATGTTCCTTGACGAGTTCGACCATTACATCAAGGAAGACCGGGGATGCCGCTATTACGGACGATACATGGACGATTTCTACGTCATCGCCCGGACAAAGCGGGAACTTCAGCTTCTTTTGAAGGACATTGAGCGTTGGATGAGCGACCTCCACCTCGAACTCAATTCTAAAACAGCAATTTTCCCCTTGAAAAACGGGCTGGATTTTCTGGGATTCCATAGCTACCTGACGGAAAGCGGAGCCTGCGTCCAGAAGCTCCGCCGCTCGGAGATTCAGCGCATCCAGACCCGCGTCAAATACTGGGAAAAAGCCTACCCGGCAGGGGAAGTGACCAGAGAAGCTGTTATCACCAGCTTCGTAGCGTGGGATGCCTTTGCATCCTACGGTGACACCTACGCATTACGGCTGAAATACGCCAAGAAGGTCTCGGTAATCATCGGCGTGGACGTAAAGCCTCGGAGGAAAATCAACTCCACGAGGAGCGTCCGCGCCCTGCGCCGGGTAAAGCAGGAACAGAACATCCGCCGGAAAAGAGGTGACATTACGCCCCGCAAAGACCTGTTCCAGCCCGAACCGCGTCCCGACATCATTCCGCCGTGGATGTAATACACAACAGGAGGTTCTTTTTTATGGCTTATGTGGCCTTGAGTTCCAAAGCAATCGGCAGCACCATCAAGCTGAAAGTAAATGGTTCTGCCAAAGATTTCATCGTCGTCCATCAGGGCAAGCCGTCCAGCGTCTATGACGATAGCTGCAGCGGTACTTGGCTGCTGATGAAAGACATCTACGAAAACCGCCAGTGGCATAGCTCGGACACTAACGACTACGCCAACAGCACTATCCATTCGTACCTCAATAGCACCTTCCTTGCGATGCTCGACTCGAACATTCAAAAGGCAATCAAGCAGGTAAAACTCCCGTACCGCAAAGGCAGCGGCACGTCCACGACCGTTACCAGCGGCTCGAACGGCCTGCCTGCGAAGATTTTCCTGCTCGGTGCGACCGAAATGAGCTTCAACTTCTCCTATATGCCGAGCGGTGAAGGCGCGGAGCTGGCCTATTTCAAGGGCTGCGCGGACAACAGCTCGGATTCTAAGCGTGTCGCATATCTCAACGGCTCGACCGCAAACTGGTGGCTCCGCTCTCCGTACTGCAACAACTTCGGCAGCGCCCTGTACGTCAACTCCAATGGCGACTGGTACTACGGCGGCTGCTCCAACTCGATCGGCATCCGCCCCGCTTTGATTTTGCCCTCTACTCTCTTGGTGTCTGACGATGGCACAGTCTCGACTAACACCGCGCCCTCGACTCCGGGGAGCATCTCCGTTCCTTCGTCCATCATGGGCGGCACGAACATCTCGATCTCGTGGGCAAAAAGCTCTGATGCAGAGAGCAATCTCGCCGGCTACAAGGTAGAGCGTTCGACCAACGGCGGCAGTTCGTGGAGTCAGATTTATCAGGGTACGGCCACCAGCACCACGAACAACGTCGCCTTCGGCACCACGTCCGTGATGTACCGCGTCAAGGCATACGACACCGAGGGTCTGGAGTCTGGCTGGCGCACCAGTTCGCAGGTAACGGTGGTCAACAACAACGCCCCGTCTGCGCCGCCGTCCATCGCGGTGCCGAATGATGTCAAGGGCGGCAGCACGCTGGTGATCTCGTGGACTGCGGCCAGTGACAGCGATGGCAACCTGAGCGGCTACATTCTGGAGCGCAGCACCGATGGTGGCTCCACCTACACGCAGGTGTACAAGGGCGACGCGCTGACCTACACCGACACCATCACCAAGGGCTGGTCCACCGTGATGTACCGTGTCAAGGCGTATGACAGCTATGACGCTCAGTCCGGCTACACCACGTCCACCAAGCGCACGGTCGATAACAATACCGCGCCGACCATCACGACCTCCAGCGCAGCCAACCTCGGCACGAAGTCCAGCGGCTTCACCATCTCGTACTCCGTGGATGATGAGGACGCGGTAGACACCCTGACCGTCACCGAAAAGCTGGACGGCACGACCAAGCGAACCTACACCGCGACCCGCAAGACCACCAACAGCTTCGCCGTCACCGGTGAATATTTCCAGAAAATTACGAACGGCAGTCACACCATGACCGTTACCGTGACCGATGGCAAGGCCACCGTCACCAAGACGTTCACCTTTACGAAGGCCGTCACCGCCGCCAGCATCACGCTGGCGCAGCCGATGGAAGCGGATGCCCAGATCACGCTCTGTGCTATCACCGTGGGCGGTCTGATTCCTGCCGGTGCAGTTTTCAAGGTGGAGGTCACGAACAATGGCAAGGATAGCTCGCCGGTCTGGGAGGATATTACGACAAAGTCCCGCGATGGGCGAAACCATCTGTTTGCAAACCAGACTGCGGTCAACGGATTTGCGTTCAATTTCCGCATCACCGTAGAACGCGGCGTAAGCGGCGAAGGCGGCTACATCGCTTCGATTCAGGGAGGTTTCCAGTAATGGGTTTGAACAGAGTAAGAGTCGATTCTGTAGCTAAGTTGCAGAAGAAGAAAACGATGGAGGAATTGCAGGAGGAGAATGAGGCCCTGAAAACCAAGGTTTCTTCTCTGGAGTCCAACCTCGATAATACCCAGATGGCGCTGTGCGACGTGTACGAACAGCTCATCGCGGTCACATCCGCCGCAGATAAGGAGGCGTAATCATGGCAGAAGTCTATGCAAACCTCATCCGCCGGGGGCGGAAAACCATCGAGCAGGCGCCTGAGCACCCGCGGGAAGAAGTCAAGGCCATTCTCGCAGCGGACGGCAACGCATGAGCCGCCTGCGGGAATTTGCCTTAAAAATATTACTGAGAAAGGAGAAAGGCATCATGGCAGTCATCTATGCAACCCTCATTGTGAATGGCAAGAAGACCCTCGATCAGGTTCCGGCGCTGATTCGGAAGCAGGTTGAGGAAATCCTGAAGGACCTCGAAGTCGAGGTCGAGTGATCGCGCAGGGAAGTCGGGAGAACCGGCTCCCCTCATTTTTTGTATGACGAAGGAGAGGAGGTTCAGATGGACCAGTCTATTACGCGAGCCGAGTATGAGGAGTTCAAGCGTCGGCTCGAAGAGGAAAATGCCCGTCAGGACAGACGGATCGCCTTGCTGGAGGAAAGCGTAAGCAAAATGGGCGCACTGTCCACCTCGGTCGAGAAGCTGGCCTTGAGCATGGAAAGCATGGTGAAGGAGCAGGAAAAACAGGGCAGACGGCTGGAAACACTGGAAGACCGTGACGGCGAAATGTGGCGCAAAGCTGTTGGATATGTCGTGACCGCTGTCATTGGCGTTTTTATCGGCTTCGTGTTTACCCAGATCGGCTTTTAGGAGGTGCGTAAGTTGAGCATCATCACGTTCCGGCGCGGGGATAAGACCGTACTCGCCAAGAACTTTGCCCGGTACGAGTTCCAGTGCCCCTGCGGCTGCGGACAGCAGTCGGTGGACACGGAGCTGGCTGAAAAGCTCCAGCTCATCCGGGACAAGGTAGACCGCCCGCTGAAGATCACGTCCGGCTACCGCTGCATCACGCACAATGCGGCTGTGGGCGGAAGCCAGAACTCCAAGCACCGCTATGGCATGGCGGCGGACTGGAGGACGGAGAACCGTAGCATCAACCCGGTGGCACTGGGCATCCTTGCTCAGGCCGTGGGGTTCGGCGGCATCGGCATCTACTGGCACAGCCGTGGAGCCTTCGTCCACGCCGACACCCGTGGCACGAAAGCAACGTGGCTCTGCACCACGCCGGGAAAGTACCACAGCACGACCTACAACAAGTTCGTGCTTCCCACCATCCGACGGGGCTGCACCGGGCCTGCAAACCGCAGTGCCACCATCATGCTCCAGAAGCTCCTGAAGCTGAAGGCTGATGGTCTGTTCGGCGAGGCCACCGAAAACACCCTGCTGAAGGCGCAGGAGGCGCATGGCCTGACTGTGGACGGCATCTGCGGCCCTGCATCGTGGAAGGCGCTGTCTGGCGCTGACAAGTATCTGTGAGAGGAGATAGGCTCTATGACGAATAGCAAAGTGTCCATCGCTACGCTGGCCCGCACGGCCGCTCTGGCGTTCGCTCTGGCAAATCAGGTTTCGAGCGCAGCCGGGAAGCCCCTGCTGCCCATCGAAAGTTCGGAGGTGGAACAGTTCGTGACCACCGGCCTGACCATTGCCACCAGCGTCGCTGCGTGGTGGAAGAACAACAGCTTTACCGCTGCCGCCATCGAAGGTGATAAGCGGATGAACAGCCTGAAGAATCAGGTTCACTGAATGAAAGGAGTAACCGAATATGAATGAGTTTACGAGAAGCCTGCTGTACGTTGCCCTGCTGGTCTGCGTCCCCATTGTGACCGCCTGCATCCAGAAGGGCATTGCCGTGTTCATCGAGCTCATCGCGGCAAAGACCAACGACATCAAGGTGCAGCGCCTTGTCCGCGAGATCGGCAGTGCGGTGTCCAATGCCGTGGCCGCGATGAACCAGACCTACGTCAACGACCTGAAAGCTGCCAAGACGTTCAATGAGGCGGAGCAGAAGGAAGCCCTGATGCGGGCCGTGTCTGCCGCCCTGAAAAGCATGAGCAGCGACGCGCAGGACTACATCAAGAGCAACTTCGGCGATACGACCCAGTACCTCGAAAATCGTATTGAGGCCCAGATCGACGCCAACCACGTCGCCGCCAAGCAGGCCGCTGCCCAGAATACGCTGAATCTGGGCTGAGTCAGCGCAAAGTCAGCGTAAAATGATAATCCCCCTGTACCATGACCCGTAAAAAGGCTGGTGCAGGGGGATTTTTTTGTTTGCACGGAAATTCCGATGGAACAACGTCGCCAGAAAAATCAATTCTCAAAATAGCCAAATTTTGTTATGCACTTTTGACAAATCCTTCCCAGAGGGTTCCAGACGTTTCCCGATACACTTTTACCCGTAACCAAAATGCAAATTCAGAGGTTTTCCAGAGGCTACCAGCGGCTCGGCATCAAATAGCCAGTGGATATAAAAAATATTTTGAAAAAATTAAAAAACAGATTGACTTACCAGTTGGGTAAGTTATAATGATACTAAGATAAATTACCAAAAAGGTAAGTTATCTACAATTACAAGCATCCGGCTGGTAAGTTGGAAGCACGAGCAGGAGGTGTAGCAAAATGAAAGGCGAGTGTAGCATGACTGCTTTGGAAGCCGGCCGCTTGATCGACTGGCTGAAAGCTCACGGTCACACGGACGAGGAAGCGACGCAGTGCATTAAGTGCATTGCCGGAGTCCTCGACCCCGCAACCGGCGAATCTAAGAAACAGTAAAGGCTAGGTTCCCCACACGGTTTGCGACCCTGTGGGAACCTAGCCAGACGGAACGGGATGGGACCTGCCCCATCTCGTTTCCATCTTATCAGTATGGCAGGGGAAAGTCAAGAAGTTTAGAACTATGTATGATCTGCGTGAACACAAGGGCCTCATTCGCCGTTTGGTTTCCGAGGCAAACAAAAATGATGCCAACTGGCACTGGTCACTAAAAGCTCTCAGCAAGACCAAGGCCAGCATTTTCTGGAGCTATCTGGAGTACGAAGGCCATAAGCCGTGCTTTACGATTGAGCTTGTCGAGGACGACGATGGCTGCTTGATTTATGCGAAGGATGAGCACGGAGACACGCTCAACTTTGAGATGGTTGAGTGCGTAGGTCTTCCTCGCCTGAACACCCCGATTGATGAAGCCATCACGATGATGGTCCACGCCATCAGGAACACCGCTCATGCCTGCTACTGAGAGCATTGCCCGCCGGTATGCAGCGGACATCGGTTTTGCGGTAGTCGGCGAGCTGACCCGCAAGCCAGAGTGGGACGGCGTAGCCAGCGGCCCGGACATTGGGCTGTCTGGCTATTGCCGAGTCTGGGCGGATGAGGGCGGCAACGCCTACTACGTTCACGGTAAGGGATGCGCCATCATCGACCCGGAAGGCATGGTCTACTGAACGCCGGTAAACTCCCAGATGTACTCCGTAAATTTTTTCGATAAATCTTCATTTTTTGTTTGACACCAGTGGTGGGTAAGTTAGAATGAAGATACAGAAAAACATACCAAAACGGTAAGATTATGGAGGGTGCGAACATGAAGAACGAGTACATCGTAGCGATTGACTACAGCGCAAACTATAAGCCGTTGACCATTGATTACAAGATGCTGAAGGCGGAGAACCTGCTGGATGCCATGAACGAGGCCGAGCAGTACATGGACAAAGAAACGGTCTACCTTCTCAAGATCATGAAGCGCAGCGGGGCAGCTCACAAAGTCAAGGGTGTGGATGCACGAGAAGCCGCCTACACCGACGTTCTCACCAACAGGGGCAATGGCTGGCATAGCACCGATGCAGCTCACTGCGAGCAGCCTTGGATGAGTCAGATGTGGGTGTACAGCAACGGTTTTGTTGACCTCTACTACTGCGAGGAAGTCCGACCCGCCTGATGATGGCCGCTGGCACCGGCCGAAACGCCCTGCTGGGCGTCGCGGGAGCCACCCGCAGATACATGATATTTTGGAGGTTTTAGTTATGGAAAACAAGAACATGACCGTTGCTCGTGAGTGGGAGAACGATCCGAACTGCTTCCTGCGGATGCTGAACAGCCCCGCACAGCAGCGGAGCCGCGCTGCCCGCCGCCAGAAGGATGCCGACCGGGAGCGCTTCAACAACGTGCTGAACGCCGTTGCCATCGGCGCAGCAGCCTTTGCCGTCACCCTGCTCGTTATCTGCTTCGTTCTCTGATGGAGGTATCAGCTATGGATAACCAGAACATGACCTATCCCGAACTGCGGGACCTGTTCGTTGAACACAACAAGACCCAGCTTGCAAAGCCGGTGAGCGCCTGCATCGTATTTGCTGACAGCAACTGGCCTGACTGGTATTACCCGCTGTGCAGCCGCACCTATGAGGTCAGCAGCGACAACAAGGCTTTCCGGCCGAGCTGCTGCTCCACCAGCCTGTTCGGTTCCTGCTTGGATGGCACCGACCAGATGGTTCGCCTCGACTGGTACATGAAGGACTTCGGCAACAAGGGCGGCTGGGTCGTTGACCACTGCTACCTGAAGGAGAACGGCGATGAATCCGATGTATGATTGCTCCGGCCGGCTTGACTGGTTCGGCGGCATGACGGAGCTGCCTGATGACCGGGGGTTTGAAGAAGAACCTGAATGGCAACGGCCCGATGAGGCAGACGCCGTTTGCTGGGGCGAGTGAGAAAGGGGATAAATAAAATGACCGTTCGTGAGTATGCAAAGTCGGTCGGATTCGAGATTGCTGGAAAGCTGAAGCGCCTGCCCGATGTTTACTACGGAATGGACGATAGTCACCACTATCCGTTGTGGATTGACGAAGCTGGGAACGAGTATCGTGGCAGTTACAGTCGGGATGGCTGCTACTGCATCATCACCGCCGATGGCGGCGTTATTTGAAAGGAGTAGGAGGTATGGGACGCGGAAATATTTATGCGGCTGGCCCGTATGAGGGTCTGTTCTACATCGACAACGATGATCTGCAGGTCTGGCGCAAGGACGGCCCTGACGGAAAGGAGCCTGAAATTCGGATGATGGCAGACATCAGCCTTGATGAACTTGTTGCCGATGACTGGTACGTTGATGAAATCGAGAGCAGCTACAAGGAGGAAGACGTTCTCAGATGCTTCTGCGCCGAACTGCGGAAGCTCTGCCCCAGCTTCCAGCCTGCGGCCAACTCGAACGTCTGGCTCGGCAATGAGCGTCGGGTCATCCTCGAAAACGAGCTGTTTTACATCTGCGTGGAGGATAACGAGTGGTCACTGGCCGTCGAGCTTGTCCAGAAAGACGGCTACTCCGACTGTCAGAGCGCATGGCTGGCCGGCCTTCAGAAACGGCGCTATCGGGAATACCTCGATAGCATGAAAAAGGCCCTGCTGGCCCGCCTGCCCAGCATTGGCGTTCGCACCGGGCCGTGGACTCACGGAACTATCACCAGAGAGGAGGCTGGCGTATGCTGAGTGACATGATTGATGATCTCGTCCGGGCCGACTGCCCGCAGGAAAAGGAAGCAGCTTACCGGCAGCTCGAAAAGCTCGGCGTTGACCGCATTACCGCTGATGTCATCGCCGATAAGCGCCGAAAGGAGGCGCACCTGTGAGCCGCTATATTCCCCCTGAAGAGATGAGCGAGGCCCAGATCAGGGAGCAGTTGGACGCTGAGTATAAGCACTGGGATGACCTGAAGAAGAATGGCTGTTCTGACCCTGCATGGCCGGATGGTGTGAATCTGAACCTTGTTCGGAACCACATCATCTACTGGTATCGGCTCCTGCGGGAACGTACCAGCCAGACCGTGCAGCTCTCGATGTTCGACGCTGGTATGGATTTGAGGAACGAGCGGCCGTTGCCGCCGGAAGTTCCGGACAAGTACATGGTTCCGACCGGGAAGTACCCCGACCGTCTGAACGGCAAGTGGGATGGCCTGATTTTTGACCCGACAATTTGATGAAAGGATGAAGAAAGATGACCGATGAAAAGAAGTTTGAGGTTCATGCAGAGATTACGGCTCGGCTGACCCAGCAGGATGTTGATGACATCATGGTTTCTGCGTTGGAGGGGGGCATCTGCTACTGGTCCGACTGCGCAGAGGTTGTTGGCTGCTACCTTAGCGAGTACGCCAGCGGACAGATTTCTCGCGGCGGCAAGCTCAAGATTCATGTTGATGAGCCGTTTGATGAGGCGAACACCGAATGGTACGAGCTGGACATGGAGAAGTTCGCACAGGGCTTCCGCCTCTGGCTGGAGAACGGCGGCGATCGCTACGGTGCTGTCAGCAATGGCGAAGTTGACACCTGCGAGATCGACGGCGAAATGGCAGACCTCATCATCCAGTACACCCTGTTTGGCGAAGTAGTGTACGGCTGAAAGGGGTGCAGAATGATGATGGCATGGTTGATCGTGATAGATCAGTGGCTCGAAACGGCCACGGACATCCTCTGCGCCGCTTTTTGGGCAATCGTCGGGGCGATGGCCGTTGTGGGCTTGGCGAGGCTCTTTCTGGGGAGGCGTTGGTAATGAGAACATTGAGAGAGCGTGATGCGCTGCTTGAAGAATTGTGGAAGCGGTTCGGGGATGTCCCTATGGACCCTTCCACCGAAACGATGGAGGCCCCGTTTCTGGATTTCCCGGCAGGAACCAGCCGCGTTGACATCTGGCACTGGTTTGATGAACGGCATAGCAAGGGCATTGCCTACTTGCTTTACAACGAGGATGCCTCTAACGCGGCAAGCATCACGAGCCTGCTGCACTGCCAGAAGCTCTGCACTGAATGCTGTTCTGAAACCTGCGTGTTCAACTCGCAGGGCATCTGCATGGCCCCGTTCCTGACTGGGAAGAAGCCGGGCATCCATGATGATGGCTGCACCGATTACTGTCCGAAGCCGCTGGATGACTGTGAGCTGGTTTGCTCCTACTCCGAGCATGAGCTTCGGAGCTATGAGGAGGACGTGCGGGAATATATCTCACAGTTCACCGATGAGGAGCTTATGGAAGCCTATGAGCTTGACCGCACGACGCTCAATTCGCTCGCCCCACGTGCGGCGGTCTTGATGCGAAAGTACATTGATAATGACGACAGCTGGACGTACCACCGCGATTATGCAATCTCGGAGGTCGTCAGCGAGTATAAGGAGGACAAAGACAATGGCTGAGAAAATGATGCCCTATGCGCTGCGAATGACGCTGGCAGTGCTTGCAAATAAGCCCGATGATGCCCGCAGCATTTCTGCCGAGTGCGTCACCGCGATGACCAAAGAGCTGATGGGCGTTGTAAGTCGGTATGACCTGATGGACTTCCCGTTCATGGTTGCTGCCCTGCGGCTCACCGCAACCTCGCTGGAGTCCCTGCTGGATGAGCATGGAAAGGGGATTGCTGACGGCATCGTCGCCAACACCACCTGCATCACCATTGATGCTTCCGAGCTGAAGCGTCAGGCAAAGGAGGAGTAAGAGTATGGAAATCAAGCGTGGCGACATTTGGTATGTGAGCAAGGACAACTACACCGGCTGTGAGCAGGCGGCAGGCCGCCCGGCAATCATCGTCTCTAACGAGAAGAACAACGCCTGTTCAGAGACGGTAGAGGTCGTATACCTGACCACCAAACCGAAGAAAGACCTGCCGACGCACGTTCTCATCCGCAGCTCTGAACGTGAAAGCGCTGCCCTCTGTGAGCAGATTACGACCGTATCGGTTGACCGCCTGCTGGGCTGCAAGGGCCACCTGACCCCGGCAGAGATGACCAACGTAGAGGTTGCAACGCTGATCTCGCTGGAGCTGGAAGTTGGAAAGCCCGTAGAGAAAATCGTGGAGGTCACGAAAGAAGTTCCGGTCATCCGGGATGTCAAGGTGTCTACGCCAGCGTCAAATCCGAACATGGCTGCGGAGCTGGCCGCAGCGAAAGCCAAGTGTGAAATGCTCCAGACCATGTACGAGAGCCTGCTGAATCGGGTTCTGGCTGGAAAGGCAGGCTGATGGTATGCGAGCATCTGATATGGTACGCGCAGCCCTTGCTGGAGCAGGGAAGACCCAGAAAGAGTTGGCCGAACACATGGGCTGGACCCCGCAGAACCTCAGCGGGCGGCTGAAGAACAACTCGCTCACCTTCGATGAGCTGTCAAAGGCTCTGCATTTTGCTGGTTATGAGGTCTCCATGAGTGATGCCAACGGTGCGGGCCTCCCGGAGCTGGGCAACAGCACCAGCCCTGCTGTGGCGCAGACCGTAGACGGCGTTCGATATGACACCCGGAAGGCGGAATCGCTTTGCTCGAATAAGGTCGTGATGTTTGAGGACTTCTATGTAGAGCTGTTCGAGGATGCCGCCGGGAACTACTTCGCCGTCCTCTACCAGCTTTCTGGATGCCAGCATCATACCATCACCCCGGTAAGCGCCCGTGCTGCCCAGCAGTTCTTAGAGAGGTTCGGGAGCAGAGCATAGCTGCTGGCTAAAGTTCCTTCGGTATACGGTAAATTTTTTTGTGAAATCTTCAGTATAAGTTTGACTTACCAGACCGGTAAGTTAGAATGAAGATACAGAAAACAACTTACCAAAACACGGAGGATTTAGAAATGCTGAAGGTGAAAAAATACAGCAGCTTCGAGGCTTTCGAGCAGGACGAACACCGGCAGGACGTCGATCTGGTTGCCATCGTGAACAAGCCGAACGGCATGGTTTGCGCCGACCTCATCACCGACTGCAAGATGTGGCAGACCGCGGTCAACCGCTTCTTCAAGGCACTGGCCGGGGATGATCGCTTTGATGGCTGGCAGGAGACCATCACGGAGTGCATCAAGGCCAGTGCAATGACTTTCTTCAGGATTAAGGAGGATGAGTGATATGGCAAAGCGGATGATGAAGCTCACCGCTGAGGAAGTCCGGGCGAACATCCCGTACGACCTCATCTGCATGGTTCGCTACGGCTGCACTTGGAGCAGCGGTCGCTGCCGCAGGGCATGGCTGGCCGACTTCAGCGAATCGGAGCGGGAGGCCGCAGGGCGGCTGTTCTGCATGGCTCACAACTGGACGGTCGGCCGGGGCGTTCCCGATACCGTGCAGATGAGCCGGAAGACGTTCCACCTGTGGCAGAAGCTCGGCGACTTCTGCGCGTCCGTATGAGAGGAGCGAAGACCATGATTGAGCAGAAGTACATTGACGTTATCGAGAGCCTTGGCTGGAACATCCTTGGCGACCTGAACGACACCGGCGTTGAGCTCCAGCAGAAATCTCCTGCCGGCGAGGATTTTGTTTTCTATACTGACACCGCAGACTTTCCCAAAGGCGTTATTGAGTACGCCCGCTGCTTTGACCCTGACGAACACGTTGAACTGTGGGTCAAGCATCGCGGGGAGGGCGGCTGTCCCGGTACAATCCGCGAGCTGGTTGATGATGCTGAGGCCATCAAGAAAATGCTCCAAGAGCTTGCAGATGCGCTGATTACGGCACAGAGCGGTGGAAGGTCGTGGCTGCTCGGCGATGACCTTGTGACCGAAGATAACCTTTTGGACGGCTTCTCGTTCTACGATGTCATCCTTGCCGCGCACTGCAACTGCAAGACCATAGACAGGAACGCCATCCGCACTCAGGTTCAGGAAATCCTCAGCCAGCGGCTCGAAGACATGAACTACCTGCTCGACCGCAACATCGACAAGCTCGTCAAAATCGTAAAGGATGGGAGGAACTGATATGGAAAAGGTCATTAGTCCGTGTTTCTGCAAGGTCTACACCTGCAGCGGCAATAAAGCTACCGAACGGGCGTTCTGCAAAATCCAGTTTGAGAATGGCAGACTCAGCATCACCGGCGTTATCGGCCCCCTGCCGAGCGGGAACTGCTGTGGCGGTGCTGGTCAGTGCGTTGATGAAGTCCGCGAAGGCCGCCCCTGCGATAAATGGACGCGGGAAATGCTCGACAAGTTCTGCTCCATCTGGGACGAGTGGCATTTGAACGATGTGCGGCCGTACTGCAAGCACCAGAAAGAACTTGGATGGAACAAGCTGGCCGTCACGCCTGTCACGCTGTACCACTATCGGCTGAACAGCAAAACCCTTCGGCGGCAGGAATCCATGAAGAAAAGCTCGTGGAAGATGCTCTGCGATGGCATGACCGTAGCCCTGAACGATAACCAGATCGAAGTTGCTAAGTTGCCGTACAGCCTTACGCTTCCTCACGAAATCTCCGGCGATGCAGCTTTGTATTACGAACCGCAGAAGCCCCTCTATCCCGGAATGGCTGGTGCGACCGAAACAAAGACCCTCGGCTGGCTCCATCCTGAGGAACACCCTGATGGCATTCTCGGCAAGCCCTGCCCGGTCTGCGGCTACAAGTACGGCCACTCGTGGTTGACGGAAGAAGTCCCGCAGGATGTGATTGACTGGCTGTGCAGCCTGCCTGAGTCGCCCGTCGAACCGGCGTGGGTGTGATTATGAGCGGCTATGAGCAGCTTTCCATGTTCACCATGAACGTGGAGCAGGTAACCGCCACCTGCTGTATGGATGGATGCCCGGCGCGGGCCAGTCCGGTGGAGCCGTGGATGGCGGCGCTCATCCCAGCCGGAGAATATGTGGTGCAGATTGCTGGACATCCGCTGGTTCTGCGGCCCATGCCCGGCAGACAGGCCGACATCCAGCGTGGGCATGAATACTACCACTACATGATCGGCGGGCGGCTTTATGCCGGCACATTCGTTGGGAGGGATGCACGATGATGGACAAGATTGTGATCACAGCGGCAGACATCGAAAAGCTCCTCTCATGGCGAGATGAGCACAACGATCTGGTTCGTTCGATGCCGGTTCCCCTGCGAGAGGTGGAAATCCAGATTGTCGAGAGTGGCATCTCCGTCAAGTGCTTCCGCTCTGACAAGAAGCTGAAGCTCTACCTCGACAGCCCGGCCCGGAAGCTTGGCCACGTTGTCTTTGCTCCGCTGGGCAACGGCCTGTGGAAGAAGAAGGTAAGCACGCTTCCTACGGACTGCAACCCCACCGAAACCGAGCAGGGCGCTTTGACCGTGTATGGCTCCCTGATGGCGCTGATGACGTATGGAACGGGCAGCATCCGTGGTGGCGTGGCTACTACAACCTCGAAGGCTCCTGCTGAACGTAAAAGCTCCACAAAGCCGCATACGGCAAGCACCACATACATCATTCACTCGGACGGAAAACAGCTTACAGTGGTTCCTAGAGGCCACCATGCAAGCCCGGCCTGTTCCTTTACCGTAAGAGGCCACTTCCGCCACTATAAGAGCGGCAAAACGCTTTGGATTGCGGAGTACCGCAAGGGGACTGGTCGTAACCGGAGGAAGACCTATAAGATTGGAGGAAACGCAGATGACTCGTAGCGACTCTCCGATTGTTGAAATCACGGAGACAGACGCATTTTACATCATTATGCACTCTCACGAGGCCGAGGATAGCCTCTATTGGCTCAAGGATGGTGAGAAATACGTCGGCATCGACAACACGACACATGACGCATGGACGGAGGCGTTCGACTCGAAAGAAGCCTGCTTTGACTGGCTGAGGGGAGGCAATCTGGATGACTGAGCAGTCTGAATGGCAGTTCCTCGTTGATTACCTCAAGGATGACACGACAGATTTCTACAACGATGCCTGCCAGAACCAGCTTGTGGCCTTGTGGACCTCGTACTGCCTGCATAACAGCCTCGATGTCGATACAGCGATGTACGATGCAGTTTTGATGGATTTGTTCAACGCTCTCTCCGATGAACAGAAAGCCGAACTGCACTGCACCGGCTTCTCGGAGCTTGATAGTATGATGGCCCAGTGGCTTGTCTGAAAGGAGATAAAAAATGAGCGACATACGGTTAGTTAATGTAGTGCCCATCGTCAACGGATGGAACGATGCGGCGAAGAAGAATCTGGAGGAGGCCAAAACCTTGATGGCCTCCGGGAACCATCTCGACTACAACAAGGGTGTTGTCAAGGAAAGCGTTGCGAACCTCGTTTCCGGGTTTGCCGATGACCTGATGAGTGCGCCTTTCATCGACCCGGAAACGCTGCGGCCGATGGCACACTGGGATGGACAGTATGACGGCTACTATGACGGAGAGCCCGTCGTACGCTGCAAGGACTGTGAACATTTCAAGAACTACGGAAAGACATCTTTGCTCGCCGATGGAAAGAACATCAAGGCGGGGTGGTGCTACAGACGGATTCGGTATGATGAGGAGTACAGGATGCCGCCGGACGGTTTCTGCTCATACGGGAAAAGAAGGAATGGAGGTAATGGCAATGCGAAAAATTGAGGATACGGAGGAGCAGAATGAGCACTGAACACAAAGCTGTCCTCCTGAGTATCCGACCTGAGTGGTGCGTGAAGATTCTCAACGGAGAAAAAACTGTGGAGATTCGCAAGAATCGGCCAAAACTGAAGCCTCCGTTCAAGTGTTACATCTACTGCACGAAGGCTCAAAAAAAGCTAATCACCATCTTTAGAGATGGAGATGTCTTTGGCGACGGAGAAGTATATCGCGGTAAACCGCAATTTGTCACTTGGGACGGTGGCAACATTCCAATCGAAATCAGACAGAAAGAACAGACCGTTATCGCCGAGTTCGTCTGCGACAAAATAAGGCCTATCATCGGCAAAACATGGATTGTCAAAGAAGACATCGAAAGAGCCACGTCTGGAAGCTGCCTGTCCTTGAAGCAAATCATAGAATACGCCGGATGGAGCCATTGCTCCTCGTTCACCGAGCGCAAGGAGCTGTATGCGTGGCATATCTCAGACCTGAAGATTTATGACCAGCCCAAGTCCTTGTCCGGCTTTTCTAGGCATGACTTTCGTGGCATGAACGGAACCGATGTCTGTGGAAATGAGAGCTGCGAGCATTATCAGCCGTCTGGAAGCTATATGCTCCCGCCGACCTGCGCAATCAATGGCTGCTGTTTGAGCAAGCCGCCCCAGAGCTGGTGCTACGTTGCTGAGGCAAAGGAGGACGACGCCTTATGAGTAAGAAACGGTATCTTGAAGCTGAGATGCTGAAAGAGTTCCTGCGCATGGGCATGAAGGTAGGCCATATCCACACATTACGGGATGTGGAGAACTATATCGACACCCAGCCAGAAGCTACCCCGCAGGAAGTGGCCGGTCAATGCTGGAGAAATTCCAAGTATGACCCGCCGACAGAAGCGGATGCTGACAGACTCGGAAGAATCATTGTTTGGGGAGCCGCGGTCAAGCACGTTGACATCACATATTGGGAGAATGCAATTTTTCACCCTGTGGACGTTCCGTTCTGGATGCCGTTGCCTGTAGCGCCAGAGGAAAAAGCAGACCTGCACCGAGCGAATGATCGTTGAGGGAAGACTGGCTGAAGCGCTGTATTTTTCAGAGCGGATGATGGGAAAAACGTACAAAGACCTTGAAACGGAGGAAAAAACTAATGTGGGCTGAAATATCTGATGCAGCCAAGTGGCTGGCTGTTGGAGCTGCGATTGTCGCGGCCATTATCGTAACTGGGCAGACGTACCCGTTGTGGTTCTTTCTGATTCCGATGAACTGTTGATGAGGAGGTGCCGACCGTGGAACTGAAGAACAGCGAGCATTACAACGACCCGACGCCGTATGAGGCACACAAGAACATCCGTAAGGAGGAACAGCTTGAAGTTGCCCGGATGCGCACCATCAGCGCATTGGTCAGCGCATTGAAGCAGGTAGCCGATCTCGCCGGGTTCGAGATCGTGGGCCGGGTCGTTCTTATGGACAAGGATTCCGGGAGGATTTTCAGATGAGTACCCCAAAGTGCGAGATGTGCGGACGGGACATACCGAGCGCCAAGAACCGCCAGAAGTTCTGCCCGGACTGCGTAAAGAAACGTCAGGCCGCGCAATCCCACAAGTCTTATCTCAAGCACCGCGAGTATTATCTGGAACGCAGCCTTGCTCAAGCTGAACGTCGGAAGCAGGAAACGCTGGAGGAAAGGATGCTGGAGGAACTTTTGCTCGCAAAAAGACCGGAACCGAAGTACAGCATCACTCAGGTGGTCGAAAAGGTAAAAGACCTCGGCATCAGTTACAGCTGGTGTTCGTATCTGCTTTCGGTCGGAAAAGTCTGTATGGAATGAAAGGAGAGCGCTTATATGACGCTGATTACGAAGTCCGAAGAATTGATGGCTGTTTCTGTCCGGCAGGGTGTTGAGCTTGCCGCCATTGAGGCCAAAGTGCTGCTGGGCTATCTGGAGGGGCATGACTACAGCCTGATGATGGATGACCAGTTCCATCTCGCCCTGCATGACAATCAGGACGGCGAGAATGCCGACAACGATCAGCCGTACACCATCCGGGACTGCATCGACTTCTGTCAGGAGATGAACAGTGAGCTTCTTCTGGAGGAAGCAGGAAAAGAAGGCGGCGACCCGGACTACTTCAGCGAGCTTCAGAAGGACGAGCTGATTCTGGGTCTGATGATGGGACGCGCTAAGGCAGTGCTTCCGCCCCGAACCAGCACCTACGATGTGGTCATCATCGAATACCTGAAGAAGGTCGTACCCGTCGAAGCCGCAAGTTGGGAAGAAGCCAAGATGCTTGTCAACGAGGCGTGGGACAACGGAACCTACGTCTTGACCGCAGATGACTTTGCCGGGGTGAGCTTTACGCTCGGCCGCTGATGTCGTCCAAAAAGCAGTTGCATTATCGGTAAGCATCTGTTAAAATAAAGATATGTGGCACTATACCGAACAAAAAGGCCCCACACGGGGCTTTTTTGCTGCACAGATACAAACAATCTTTGGATGCAATGATAGCGTTTCAGACGAAACCAGAGGCACTCCTGTGTTTTGAAAATGCTCGCGTTTTCGCTACTTTCCATACTGGCATCCCGACTCCCGTCAGTATGGGGGATGCGATGCTGATCTTGTAACTATTATAGCGCTTCGCCGCTGTAATATCCCGACTCTGTATCCGCAGCGAGAGCATACGCCCCCTGCGGCAGGATGCACGGCTGTTTTCCGTGCGCAGAAAGGAAAAATATTATGCCTTCTTTGACGACCTACAAGCTGCTCAAGCAGGAGCACAACGCCCGGCGGGGCGAGTTCAAGACCGTACACGGCACGGTGCAGACCCCCGCATTCCAGAATGTTGCCACCGCCGGCGCCATCAAGGGCGGCCTGTCTGCCCATGACCTGAAGGACATCGGTGCGCAGGTCATGCTCTGCAACACCTACCATCTGCATCTGCGTCCCGGCGACAAGCTGGTGGCAGAGATGGGCGGTCTGCACAAGTTCACCCGCTGGAACGGCCCCATCCTCACCGACAGCGGCGGATTTCAGGTGTTCAGCCTCGCAAAGCTGCGCAAGATCACCGAGGAGGGCGTGACCTTTGCCTCTCACCTCGACGGCCACCGCATCTTCATGGGTCCTGAGGAAAGTATGCAGATCCAGGCAAACCTTGGCTCTACCATCGCCATGGCCTTTGATGAGTGCGTCGAGAACCCCGCCCAGCACGATTACTCCAAAGCCAGCTGCGAGCGCACCACCCGCTGGCTCAAGCGCTGCAAGGATGAGATGGCCCGCCTGAAGCATGAAGGCATCTCCGTCAACCCCGACCAGCTGCTCTTCGGCATCAATCAGGGCTGCACCTTCGCCGACCTGCGCGTGGAGCACATGAAGCAGATCGCCGACCTGGACCTGGACGGCTACGCCATCGGCGGCCTCGCTGTGGGTGAGCCCACTGAGGTGATGTACGAGATGATCAGCGCGGTCGAGCCCTATATGCCCAAGGATAAGATCCGTTACCTGATGGGCGTAGGCACTCCCGGCAACATCATCGAGGCCGTCTCCCGCGGCGTGGACCTCTTCGATTGCGTCATGCCCAGCCGCAACGCCCGCCACGGCCACCTGAACACCTGGGGCGGCATCATCAACATCAAGAACGCCAAGTACGAGCGTGACGAGCGCCCCATCGACCCCGCCTGCGGCTGCCCGGCCTGCCGGAACTACTCCCGCGCCTATATCCGCCACCTGTTCAAGGCAGAGGAACTGCTGGGTATGCGTCTGGCCGTCATGCACAACCTCTGGTTCTACAATCACCTGATGGAGCGCATCCGCGATGAGCTGGATGCAGGCACCTTTACCGCCTTCCATGACCGCTATGTCAAGCTGCTCGACACACGAATTTGAGATTTAGCCTTGAAACATGCCGGACAAGCGCGTATAATAAGGTCATATGAATTTGAGAGGAGATTTTGCCCCATGCAATTTCTGACTACGACCGAAAGCTACATCAGCCTTTTCTTTACTCTGGCTCTGATGCTGGTGATGCTCTACTTCATGATCTACCGTCCCCAGAAAAAGCAGGAGAAGAAGGACGCTGCAATGCGCTCTTCTCTGGAGATCGGCGATCAGGTCACCACCATCGGCGGCGTCATCGGCCGTGTGGTCGCCATCAAGGACGACACCTTCGTGCTGGAGACTGGCGCTGACCGTGTGAAGATCCGCTTCACCAAGAACGCCATCAGCTCTGTCGAGAAGCTGAACATGGACAACGCCCCCAAGAAGTAATAATTTTCCGGATTCGTGCTTTGAACGCGTCTCCCTGCATACAGTAGGTGCAGGGAGGCGCGTTTTTATGTCTGATACCAAGAAGTTCCCGGCGATCGGGCTGCTGGTCGTTTTTGGAGTGGGCAGTGTGGCAGCAGCCGTGAGCCTGGCAGGGTTCGGCTGGCTGATGGTCAAACAGGGCCTGACGCAGGAGTCCGCTGCTCCGCTGGCCACGGCGGCAGTCTGTCTCGGCAGCTTTCTCAGCGGCCTGCTGATGGCCATTCTGCAAAAGGGCAAGGGACTCGTCTGGGGCGCAGCGGAAGGAGTTCTCTTTGCAGGGCTGCTTTTTATTCTGGGTACACTGTACCAGAGCGAGTGGGAAACGATGCAGTTCGTCCGGGCAGGGCTTGTCCTGCTGATGGGGGTTCTGGGCGGGGTCCTCGGAATGCTGCGCACGGAGCGAAAGCGGCGCTGAATGCTCAGTCCACGCTACAGCGGCCATACACAACAAAAGCAGGAGGGAAAAAGCACGATGTGGGTCTATCAGGAAACGGAAACAAATGCAGCGGCGCTTGTGCCGACGCTGCCGGAAGATACAGCGGGCGAGTCTCTGGCAGAAAAAGAAGCCATGACGCCTGCTTCCGGGCGGCTGACGGAAATGCCGCCTCAGAAAGCTCCCCGGCGGAAGCCCTTCCAGGCCAGCCGGGACTGCATCCTGCTGGCGGCGGCCTATCTCTTCGGTACGCTGATGGCGGGCGTCCTGCAGGCGCTGTGCGACGCTGAAGAGATGGAAACGCTGGCCTATTATCTGGACTGCTGGCGCGGAGTGTTCGCGGCGTCCAGTGCCGCGCAGGCGGTGGGACTGTTCGGGGCAGAGCTGGCTGTCGTCCTCGGAGCGGCGGCAGTGTTCCTCCTGCTGGGGCTTTCGGCAGTGGGGCCGCTGCCCATCTTTCTGTTTGCGATGTTATACGGGACAGGCTCCGGCCTGCTCTCGGCGCAGCTTCTGAATAGCCTCGGGGCAAAACAGCTCGTTCTCTTTTTGCTCACCGCCAGCCTGCCGACCGCGCTGGCGGCAGGTGCGCTCTGTTTGTTCGGTGCCTCGGCTCTGCAGGTCAGCAGCCGCATCCACGCCTTCTCTTTCGGCAGAGGGGATAAGGGAAGCCATCCGGCAGGAGCACGGCTCCTGGTGGGGCAATTCGCCTTACTGGCGGTCTGTCTCTGCCCGCTCTGCGGTGCGGCCACCGGCCTTGTATGTCTTGCAAATCGTCTGATGCAGGCCGGATAAGCGCCCGGCTTTCTTGCGGCCTTGGGTCGGATGTGGTATGATAAAGAAAATGATTTTCATGAAATGAAAACAGGGAGTCCAGAATGAAAGAACCGAAGCTGAAAACCGTATACGTCTGCTCCAACTGCGGAGAGACAAGCCCCCGCTGGATGGGCCGCTGCCCCAGCTGCGGCAGTTGGAACACCATGAATGAGGATGTGGTCGCCGAAGCGCCCAAGGCCGGGCTTTCCGGCGGCAAAGCCGCTGCGCCTGTCCGGCAGGAGGGCGTCACCTCGCTGACGGCAAGGCGTCTGGCCGACATCAGCACGACCGAGGAAAAGAGCCGCATCCTGACGGGCATTTCCGAGCTTGACCGCGTATTGGGCGGCGGCATCGTGTTGGGCGGCGTCGTACTGCTGAGCGGTGAGCCGGGCGTGGGCAAATCTACGATGCTTTTGCAGCTCTGCGGTGCCATCTCCAACCAGCACACGGTGCTGTATATCACGGGCGAAGAGTCCGTCCGTCAGGTCAAGCTGCGTGCGGCCCGCCTGAAAGTCCCGCAGGATAACATCTATCTGGCGGCAGAAAACGACGTGGACGAGATATGCGGCCTCATCGAGAAGGAAAAGCCGGAACTGGTCGTCATCGACTCCATCCAGACCATGCGGTGTATGGACATCTCGTCTTCGTCCGGCACGGTCAGTCAGGTGAAAGAGAGTGCAGCCCGCCTGCTGGCCGTCGCCAAGAAGCAGGAGATCCCGATGTTTATCGTGGGCCATGTCAACAAGGACGGCGCTATCGCAGGCCCGAAGGTCATGGAGCACATCGTGGATACGGTTCTTTACTTTGAGGGAGACAAAATGCTGCCATACCGCATCCTGCGGGCGGCTAAAAATCGCTATGGCTCCACCAACGAGCTTGGTATGTTTGATATGACAGGGCAGGGCCTTGAGGAAATCGAAAATCCGTCCCAGATGCTCCTGGAAGGCCGTCCGCTGGGCGTTTCCGGGAACTGCGTCGCCTGTACCATGGAAGGCAGCCGCCCCATTCTGAGCGAGATACAGGCCCTTGCGACCAAGACGAATTTCCCGGCACCCCGGCGGGCCTGCAGCGGCTATGACTACAACCGCATGAACCTGCTCATCGCCGTGCTGGAAAAGCGTGCAGGTTATTTCTTCGGCAATCTGGACGTGTATATCAACATCGTCAGCGGCATCACCCTGCGGGATACCGCCTGCGACCTTGCCGTCTGTCTGAGCATGGTGTCTTCGCTTCTGGACTGCCCCGTGAGCGATAAGCTCATCGCCATCGGTGAAGTCGGCCTCGGCGGCGAGATACGCAGCGTGCCGAATCTGGAGCAGCGTCTGAGGGAGGCCGAGCGCATCGGCTTTGAGCGTGCCGTCGTACCAAAGCACAGCCTTGCTCATCTGAATGCCGCCGATTATCCCGGCATGAAGCTTGTCGGTGCCGCCTATATCTCGGACGCCATCCATGCCCTGAAATCTGACCGTCTGTGACCATAAAAAGAGGAAACCATGTCGATTTATCTGGACGAGAAAAATCCCGAAAAACATAAGCCTTTTGATGATGCCTCGCCGGACATCGTCGCGTATGTGCGCTATCTGGAAGTCATCGCAGGCAAAAGCCCCAACACAGCTTTCAGCTATTACTGCGACCTGCGCAATTTCAGCCGCTTTATGAAGCGTCGGCGCGGCCTTGTGACCGACGATGCAGAGATAAAGGACATCGACCCCAAAGGGCTCGATACGGCTTTCTGGGGCAGTGTGACCAAGGAAGACGTTTATGAGTATCTGTACTTTCTGAACAGCGAGTGCGGCAACAAAAAGTCTTCGACGGCCCGGCGGCTGGCCAGTCTCCACGGCTTTTATGATTATCTGGTCAATCAGGTAGACTTGCTCAAAGAGAACCCGACAGCGTCCATCAAGCCGCCCAAGCAGGATAAAGTCCTTCCCAAGTACCTGACGGCAGAGCAATCCATGGACCTTCTGGAAAGCACCCAGACCCAGAGCGATTTCCCGGAGCGGGATTACTGCATGGTGGTGCTGTTTCTGAACTGCGGGATGCGTCTTTCGGAGCTTGTCGGCATGGACCTCGGTGACATCGACATGGAACAGCGGCAGATCCGTTTGTTCGGCAAAGGCCATAAAGAGCGGATGGTCTACCTGAATGATGCCTGCATGGAGGCATTGCAGATCTATCTGAACAAGCGCAACACGATGGAGGGTCTGAACCCCAAAGAGAGAGCTGTCTTTATCACCCGGCGGCGCAAGGAGCGAATCTCAAACCGCAGGGTAGAGCAGCTGGTCACCGGCGCTATGAAAGCAGCGGGTCTGCGTGGTTTTTCCACCCATAAGCTCCGCCATACTGCCGCGACGCTGATGTATCAGACTGGCAACGTGGATATTCTGACCCTCAAACAGCTTCTGGGCCACAGCAGCGTCGGCACGACACAAATTTATACACACCTGCAGGAATTTCAGGTGCGTGCAGCGATTGAGCAGAATCCGCTGGGTGAAGTCAAGAAGGCGAACTTGGATACAACATCGAAGGAGACAGGGGAGAGCAAGGGGGAATTTGCCGCTGCTTCATCGGATGAGCCTGAAAATGATGCACCGGACGGCCCGATGGAGGCCTTTGAGGGTGCCGCACAGGAAGGTTTCCGGGTGGATGTTTCGAGCCTTGCCGATACGAATGAACCCGAATGAACCCACACGATTTTTCAAAGGTTATTCGGTGTGGATGCTTCGATTTAAGGACATACCAGAGGTTCTGAGACTTTACGAGAAAAATCAGAAGCTTCAGCTGGGATGTATTGATGGAACCACGCAGACCGAACGCTCTTGAAAAATATGAGCGGCCGGAATCAAAAAGTAATGGCTATTGAAGTCAGAAAAGTTTTTACAGACAACAGCGGGACGATTGCAAAACAAAAAAGCTGACCAAACATACAAAGCAATGCATTCAAATAACACAACTGTACAAAATGCGAAAAACCGGCCCAGCCAGCCCAAAAGGCTCAGGAGCCGCCGGAAAGGCCCGAAACCCGAAAAAGAGGGCTTTTTCACTCCCCTATATTTCGTATAACCTGCATTATACGAAATATTATAAAAATCAAAAACAGAGGCCCCCTTCTCCTGCGTTCCGTCATCGGTGCAGGTTTTGGGAGCCTCTGCTGTTCTTTTATATCATTTCGTTTGGGACGTGTGGATCGCCTGCCAAGCAGGCATCGTAAAATACAGCTGGACAAGACCGCTTTCATGCGAGCGTCCATTGCATCAGACTTTACAGCGGCGTATCCAGCGGCTGTGTTCCGAAGTACGCGCAGATCGCTTCATAGTAAGCGCGCGCCACTGTCTTACAGCCTTCTTCGCTGCCAAACTGTGCAACGTCCTCTTCGCTGGTCACAAAGCACTGTTCTGCCAGAACCGCCGGACAGTTTACATCTTCCAACAAGGTAAAGCTTCGCTCGTCCCTTACTTCGGTATGGGTGCTCTCTACAAGCTGCTTTACCTCGCCCTGATAATAAATGTACCGGATGCCGCCGTGGCCGCGGAGCTTTGCGCCTGCGGCCTGCATTCCCTGCGCCAGCTGCTGCGCGAAGTAATAGCTCTCCTGATGCCATGTACGGCCCGGAACGGACGGATAACACTCAAAGCCCGACGCGGCAGAACCCTCCGGTGCGGAGTTGCCGTGGATGGACAGCAGCAGCTGCGGGCTCTGGGCATTGATGGCCTCCGCCCGCTCGCTGGGCTTTGCGGTGGCATCATAGCTTTCGCGGGAACGCAGCGGGATGTAATTAGGGTCGGCCTCCAGCAGCGCAAGCAGAGCCTCGGAGGTCTGGGCCGTCATCTCTTTTTCTTCGACGACTCCCCTTGCGCCCGGGTCGCTTCCACCGTGGCCGGCATCAATGCAGACCCGGTAAGGCGGGTCGCCCACCACAGGCCGGAAAGGTTCTTCCCCGCTCTCATTTCGCCCGGAGCCGAACAGCGCTGCTTTCCAAAGGAAAAATGCTGCACTGAAGCAGACGACGCACACCAAAAGGCCGATGACCGTCGCAGTGGACGGGCCGCCCTGTCTTCTCCGGCGTGCGCGTCTCGGATTTGAACGTCCTGCCATCGGCTTACTTCAGCTCGACGACGGTCACGCCGCTCTCGCCCTCGCCGTAACGGCCCAGACGGAAGCTCTTGACCATTCGGTTTCCCCGCAGATGCTTATGGATGGCCGTGCGCAGTGCGCCGGTACCATTGCCGTGGATGAGGTATACCACCGTCTGGCCGTTCAAAATCGCACGGTCGATGAAGGAATCCACCTCCGGCAGCGCCTCGTCTACGGTAAGACCCAGCAGGTTGCATTCCATCTTTGCGGTGCGCTGCACGCGCTCTACCCTGCCGTTGGGCCGGTTGGCGTCGCCGGTCAGGCGGGAGTAACGCTGCTGGGCTTTGGTCTGAGGCTTCGTCTCCTTGACCAGCTTTTCCGGCTGCTTGAGGCCCTTGAGCGGCACTTTCGTCTTGATGATGCCGGCACGCACCAGCACATCGCCGTTTTTATCCGGCAGAGAGAGCACGGTAGCCAGCTGGTTCAGCTCTGCGATGCAGACCTCCTGCCCTACCTTGACTTCCTTCAGCGGAACGAACTCCTTGACCGGGTTGTGTACCACTTCAGTCCCCATAAAGAGCTTTTCGGACTCTTTCTTGGCGATCTCACGGGCGCGCTGGGCCTTCTGCTGGGTGCTCATCCGCTCGTCTTTCTGGAGCTGGCGCAGCTCATCCGTCAGAGCGTAAGCCTTGCTCTCGACCTCCTGCGCCAGTGCGCGGGCCTTGGCGCGGGCAGCTTCCAGCTCATTCTCACCCTGCTGGATAAGCTCATCGCGCTTCTGACGGGCTGCATCCAGCTGGTGGGCAGCCTCGTTTTTCAGGCCTTCCACCTCGTCCTGGCTGGCTTTGAGCTGGAGTTTCAAATCATCCAGCTGGCCCAGAACGGCGTCCAGGCGCTTGTCTTCTGCGGACAGATGCTGCTGTGCCGCCTCAATGACCCGCTCCGGGATGCCAAGCTTTTCGCTGATAAGGAAAGCGTTGGACTTGCCCGGAACGCCGACGCTGAGCTTATAGGTGGGGCGCAGCGTCTCCAAATCGAACTCGCAGCTGGCGTTGACGACGCCCTTTGTCTCGAGAGCGAACACCTTCAATTCTGCATAGTGCGTTGTGGCCATCAGGAGCACACCGCGGCGGCGCAGCTCTTCGATGATGGCAACAGCCAGTGCCGCACCTTCCGCCGGGTCGGTACCGGCACCAAGCTCGTCCAGAAGCACCAGCGTGTGGGGCATGGCAAGCTCAAGGATGCCGGTGATCTTCTTCATATGACCGGAGAAGGTGGACAGGCTCTGCTCGATGCTCTGCTCATCGCCGATGTCCACGAGGAATTCGTCGAAGACACAGATCTCACTGCGCTCATCCGCCGGGATGAGGAAGCCGCACTGTGCCATCGCGCAAAGCAGACCGGCCGTTTTCAGGGTGACGGTCTTACCGCCGGTGTTGGGGCCGGTGATGATGAGCGAATCATATTCCCCGCCCAGCGAAATATCGACAGGAACGCACTTCTTTGCGTCAATGAGCGGATGACGCGCCCGGATGAGCGAGAACGACGTATCCGTCCGGACAGTGGGTTTGAACGCCTTCATATCCAGTGCAAGGCGGGCTTTTGCAAGCAGGACGTCGATTTCCAGCATGGCCTTATAGCTGTACTGGAACTGCGGCTCAATGGCTGCGACCTGACCGGTAAATGCTACCAGGATACGCTCGATCTCCTGGGCTTCCTGTGCGCGGTACTGAAGGATGCGTGCGTTTGCCTCCACAACAGCCTGAGGCTCGACGAAGACCGTCGCACCGGTAGACGAGACGTCATGGATGATACCGCTCACCTCACCGCGATACTCGCTTTTGACAGGAACGACATACCGGCCATTTCGGATGGAGACGACGCTCTCCTGTAAGTACTTGGAGGTATCCATATTCCGGACCATGCTTTCCAGACGGTCGCGGATGCTGTTTTCAGTCGCACGAATCTTCTTGCGCAGGTCGTTCAGGGTGTACGATGCCGTATCTGCCATTGCATCCGGCGCAAGGATGGCACTCGAGATCTGCTGCTCGAGGCCCGGCTGAGGAGCCAGCGCATAGAATAAGTCGTCCGTCGGAAGTGCATCGTGTTCCGAAGAGCCATACCAGCTGACGAGGTTTTGAAAGTTGCGAAGCGCACCGGCCACCATCAGCAGTTCACCCATTGAGAGGACACCGCCCTTGACGGCGCGGGCGGCCAGCTGACTGACGCCCTCTACTCCACCGAAGCGGGGCGAGCCGTTCTTAATGAGCAGTGAATTGATGGCATCGGTCTGTTCCAGCGCATACCGCACTTCATCGGGGTCGCACTGAGGCTCGATGGCAAAGAGCTTTTCGCGGGACTCTTTGCACACACAGCCCTCCGCCGCCCGGGCAATGATCTTGTCCAGTTCCAGCGTTTTCAAATAACTTGTTTCCATAGTAATTCCTTATATCAAATCGATTTCAAATGGTTATGGCAGGACGGATCTCAAAAAGTCGTAACTCTTCAACGGCTTGTCCAGATGGGTCAGCGCATATTGCTCTGCTGCTGTAGAGAGCTTTGCCAGACTGCCGACGGAAATACGGAAGCCGAATATCTTTTTATCTTCTACCAGACAGATATGCCGCAGCGCAAACAGCGCCCCGGCGTCCAGATTGCACTTCTTCCCCGCCTTTTGGGCGCAGGATTCGCAGAGCAGACAGCCCTCCGCCGGGTCGAGATAAAAGGCAGGGCCGTCGTAGGTGCCGCAGTCGCGGCAGTAGACCAGCTGCGGCAGAAAACCGCACTCACTCATGGTGCGCAGCTCAAATACGGCCTTGATGACCCGGAGGTCGGCCTTTTTCTCGCTTATCATGTAAAAGCAATTCAGGAGAAGCCTCAATTCTTTTTCCGCTTCGTCTCCTGTGGGCGAAAGCGCCGAGGCCATTTCCGCCATATACATGGCAAGGCTCATCCCTTCGATGGAAGACGAGATGCCGTGGAAGACGTTTTTGACATCCGCCTCTCGCACTGTATACATATTCCGTCCGGGGACAAGCACGAACTCCGAGTAACAAAAAAGCCCGCAGGCGCTGAACAGTTTGCTTTTCAGCCGCAGGCTGCTCTGCGCAGAGGCCGAGATGACTCCCAGCCCCGGCGTCAGAAGCGTGATGATCCGGTCTGATTCTTTATACCGGGTCTCTTTCAGGACAAGGCCCGGGGTCACAATGGTATCCATCTGTTTTTTCTCCTGCCGGGGCGGTGAGCCGCTGCTGAGCGAGCTGCCGCCTGTAGTCCAGATAACACAGAATATCACCGGTGCAGGCAAACGTCTGCCAGCTGAGCTCCACATCCATCGGACAACGCTCCTTTCCTTAAGGTATAGTGTCACCTCTATGGTACTGCGCTATCCCCGGGAAATCTGTCCTGTTATGAGGCTCAGCGGTTGGGCTGCTGCTTGAAGCCGAAATTGTTGAGCATGAACTCGTTATCGCGCCAGTCGGCTTTGACCTTCACCCAGCACTGTAAGTTGACGCGGCAGCCGAGAAACTCTTCGCAGTCGGTGCGGGCTGCGCTGGCGATCTTCTTCAGCATCGCGCCGCCCTTGCCGATGACCATGCCCTTGTGACTCTCCCGCTCACAGTAGATGTTCACGTCGATGTCTACGAGGTCCGTGCCGGGGCGCTCCTTGAAGCGCTCGACCACGACCGCAATGCCGTGCGGGATCTCATCCCTCATATAGAGCAGAGCCTTTTCACGGATAACTTCCGCAACGAGCTCCTTCTCCGGCATATCGGTGTAGGCATCATCGTCAAAATAATGCGGGCCTTCCACGGCATAGCGGCTCAGGGCATCGAACAGTTCCTCGCAGTGGTCATTATCGCGGACACTGACGGTATAGACATCATCAAAGACGCCCAGAGCCTTCAGCTCCGCCTTGCGGGCCTCGAGGTCCGCCGGGTCCTTGACGAGGTCGGTCTTGTTGATGACCGCGATGGCCGGGCCGCCCTTTTTCAGAGCCTCGACCAGAACCATCTCCGATTCATTCAGCGCGCCGTAGGGCTCGAACAGCATCATGGACACATCGACGTCAGCAATGGAGTCGCTGGCCGTCTTGTCCATCCGTTTGCCCAGCTTATTGTGGGGCTTATGCACGCCGGGAGTGTCCAGCAGAACGTACTGCAGAGGCCCCCGGGTGATGACGCCAGTAATACGGGTACGGGTGGTCTGGGGCTTGGAGGTGACGATAGCCACCTTCTCCCCCACCAGCAGATTCGTCAGGCTGGACTTGCCCACGTTCGGGCGGCCAATGACCGCCACGAACACAGAGGATGTATCATAATGGCCCTGGATCGGTGTTTCGTTTTTCAAAATAGAACTCCTGTCTTTTTATTCCGTGTAGCTCACCGTGCGGGGCAGACCCAGCTGGATGAGGACAGCTTCTTCCTTCTCACGCATCCGCATGGCTTCCAGACCGCCGTTCTCGTGGTCATAGCCCAGCAGATGGAGCATGGAGTGGACCGTCAGGAAAGCGACCTCTCTCTGCAGCGGATGGCCGTAGAGAGTCGCCTGCTCCTGTGCGCGCTCCATGCTGATGACGATGTCGCCCAGCATCTTGCAGCCGTTGTTCTCGTCCACGTCATAGACGCCGTTCTCGCCCAGAGGGAAGCTCAGTACATCCGTGGGCATCGGCTTATTGCGGTACTGGTTGTTCAGCTCAGCGATGGCTGCGTTGTCCACGAAGGTCACGCTGATCTCCGCCGGGTCGTCAAAATGCTCATATTCCAGCACAGCATTGCAGGCGCGGCGGATGAGGATGCGAAGGCCCGAGGGGACCTTGATCGCTTTCTGCGAGTTGGTGATCAAAACTTTATTGGACATAAATCGTCCGCTCCTTTCGTTTCTACATTCTATTGAGCGAATGCCCCCGGTTTCTGTGGTATGCCGCCGGGGTTGTTTTTTCATAGGGTTCAGTGCTTAGCCGGGTGGGCAGCGGCCTCGTAGGCTTTGATGATCTCCTGCACCAGACGGTGACGCACCACGTCTTTTTCGGTGAAGTAGCACTGCGCGATGCCGTTCACGCCCTTGAGCACCTGGAGTGCATCCACAAGGCCGCTGCGGGTGCGGTCGGGAAGGTCGATCTGAGTGACGTCGCCGGTAACGACCACTTTCGAGCCGACGCCCATGCGGGTGAGGAACATCTTCATCTGCTCCGGGGTGGTGTTCTGCGCTTCGTCGAGGATGATAAAGGAATCGTCCAGCGTCCGACCGCGCATATAGGCCAGCGGTGCAACCTCGATGATCTGCTTTTCCACCAGACGCTCATAGGTCTCTGCGCCCAGCATATCGAACAGGCCGTCGTACAGAGGCCGCAGATAGGGGTCTACCTTCTGCTGCAGGTCACCTGGCAGAAAGCCCAGCTTCTCGCCTGCCTCCACCGCCGGGCGGGTCAGCACGATGCGGGAGACATCTTTGGCCTTGAACGCCTTGACAGCCATGGCCACAGCAAGGTAGGTCTTGCCGGTACCCGCCGGGCCGACGCCAAAGGTGATGGCGTTGTTCCGGATGGAGTTGAGGTACTCTTTCTGGCCCAGGGTCTTGGGACGGATGGGCCGGCCTTTGACCGTCACCGTCACGAAATCTTCGGTCAGTTCCCGGACACGCTTTTCCTCGCCGTCATGCGCAAGGCTCAGGCAGTAGCGCACCGTCTGGTCTTCCAGCGGCGTATGGTTCTCGATAAGGAGAAGCATCCCCTCCACCGCACGGGCCGCAGCTGCAACATTGGCCGGTTCGCCCGAAATGCGCAACATCGTACCGCGGCACACCGCCGTCACCGAAAATTCTTTCTCCAGCATACGGATGTTCCGGTCACAGTTCCCGAATACGGCGGCTGCGATCTCTACGCTGTCTAATTCAATGCTCTTTTCTGCCATGCGGCTCCTCCTGAATGTCACTAGATTCTGCTTCTATTGTACCACCAAAACAGCGCGAAGAAAACTATGAAAATTGCACAAAATTTTTCAACCGCATATGGCGGTTTGGCAGAGCACCGGTCTCCAAAACCGGCTGTCGCAGGTTCGAGTCCTGCATACGGTGCCATCGCGGCGGGCAACGCGTACCCTGCCCGGGATCCATAAGGACATCTCGGTCACGCTGGGCATCTACACCGCCCTCGATAAAAAATTTAAGAAAAAGAAAATAAATCGTCTGGATACCTACCTCAAAAAATCCTGTGCCAACTCGGGCTGACCGCCTTGTTTCTCCCCCTTTTTGACTTGCATCTTGACTTGCATTTCAAAAAAACTTTCCCGGAAATTAGGGCAATTAGCGCCCACATCCCCCTCGAAAAGCATTTTCCAAGCCAAACAAAAATCCCCGAAAAGCCAGGCGCGAAGCCACTTTTCGGGGATTTTTGTTGTTTTATATTCTGTTACTCCTGCATATAAGCCAGTGCCTTATCGAACAGCGGCAGATATTGGCTTTCGATACGGTCAAAAATCGCTCCTGCAGTCGCCTCATCATAAACATGACTGGTCAAATTGCGGTCGTTCAGCAGCTCCAGCCACACTTTCGAATCCTCTATCATGCCGAAAGCAAAAGCCTGCTTGATGACCTCTTTCGGGCTGTTGATATTAGTATATCCCTGGTCGAGCAGATATTCCCTCATGGTTTTCCATGCAAGTTCCGTGCAAAACTCAAAGCGCTGAATGGCACCATCCCGCACAGAATCCAGCGGGTATTTCTTATAATCATCCAATGCCTCACGCAGCCGCTTCACAGCTTCCTTAAGATAGTTATATTTTTCATGCAGCTTATCCATCAGCTCTACACCATCCTTTTCAATATTTGCAACAAAGGCAGGATTCATCCCGTCCTGCATATGGACAATATCAAATTTCAGCAGCGTGGGCAGGTCTTCGCATTCCATCCAAAATTCTGCTCGGTTGTCTGGCGGCATCCCGTACACGGCCAGATCCATGTCGCTGTTGGGGCGGTTGTCCCCTCTGGCCCGTGAGCCAAACAGCACGAGCCGCTTTGCCCCGAATCGCCGGGCCAGTGCAGCCAGCCGCAAATACAATTCATCCATATTCCCTGCTCCTTTTATACCCGATATGGTCCAGCTGATAATGCAAGCTTTAATTACTGAAGTCCTGAGGCTCATCTGAATTGCGGTGAGAAGGCAATCATTCTACTTTAGAGGGAGCCTTTTGGGAAACTGCCTCTTTTTTACGTTGTCAGCTTTTCTGCTATACGCTCGAGTAGTTCCCAGTCCCTCGGCTCTAAGTCGGCCAACATGACAACCAATCGCTTACGAAATTCTTTGTCGTCATTACGTGCAATCTCTGCAGCAAAGTCCATAATTTTATCGCTGGCGGCAGTTGGCGCTGCGAACATTTCACCTTCTCCGGTGCGCAGCCACGATTCATTGACGCCAAATTCGCGGCAGATGTCACTAATTGTACGTTCACTGGGAGATTTAGCACCAGAACAAAGTTCGGATGCAAACGGCTGTGAAATGTGCAACCTGTTTGCAAAGTCGACTCTTTTTAATCCAAGCTCTTCAAGAATTTTTTTAATACGTTCGTTCATCGGTTTTCGCCCCCCTTACAATCTGCATTGTATCACGCAGGTAAAGCCATGTCAACAAAAGAGTATAGCTCGGCTATGATTTTGTTCTTATCGATGCCACTTGGCTATTCCGTAGTTACTTACAGATAAAGCCAAACAAAAATCCCCGAAAAGCCAGGCGCGAAGCCACTTTTCGGGGATTTTACTTTGGAGCTACTGATCCGATTCGAACGGACGACCTGCTCATTACGAGTGAGCACATGTTCTCACCTTATAATCGATATACAATCATTTTTGAAACAAATTGACTTGCATTCGACTTGCACGGCGCTCTGGATGCAAGTCACCATTACTACCCGCTTTCGCCGCACTCTCTTCTCCGTGCCGCACACCCAAGGCAAAAAGATAGCGCAAATAATTTATTTTCTCGATTTTGCTGTTGACAAACGTCGGCACGGCACCGGCGAAGATCATGCCCAACGGATATAAATGCACGATGGTCGTCGTGCATTGCGCTCTTTGCGGCAATGACAGGATCATGTCCTACAACTCCTTAAAAATATCAAGGAGCTGCGGCTACCAGCGAGGACGGCGCAGGAAAGACGGACTCGCCCCGCAGCCCGTCACGCCCTCCAGACAGCCTCCCTATGATCAGGCGCCTGCTGACCATAAAGGCAAATCGCTAAAAAAGATCTGCGCCATCTGCGGCAAGCCTTTTTATGCCTCTCCCAGTGACGTAAACCAGCAATGCTGCTCAAAAAAATGCAGCGCTGCCCTACGGTTAAAAAACGGCTATATCAACAACGCCGCATGGTCGGATGAGGCAAAGGCCCGCCGGGCAGCTGACCCGGAGATCCAGGCACGTATGCAGACATTGCAATCCATAGGCACTTCGGCGGCTCTAGAGTTGCCCGCAGGTCAAAAAGGGCCGCAAAATCGTGAGGCTCTCGTCTGGCAGCTCATCGACCCGGACGGCAATACCCACAAGGCGGTCAATCTGCTGGACTGGGCGCGTAAAAATCATCTGCTGTTTGAGGACGTTGCCGCAAAAAGGATCGCAGAGGGGTTTAAGGCGATTGCCACATCGATCCGGGGGACTCGCTTAAAATCACGTCCGGTAACGAGTTATAAAGGGTGGCAACTGGCCGGGCTTCCCACGCCCAAAATGACAGATGACGATAACTTTGATAATACGGAGGATACCATGCGCAAAAAAATCAACGGCTCTCGCTACGACACCGATACCGCCAAAAAGATGGCCCACTGGGAGTCCGATCAGGACTACACCAGCTTTACTCACTGCGAGGAGACACTTTACCGCACCAAGGCAGGCAAGTGGTTTATCCACGGCACCGGCAACGCAGCCACCGTGTACGCCGTCCGTCGCGGCGACGGATGGACAGCTCCCGGCGAGCAGATCGTGCCACTCTCCGAGGAGGTCGCGCGAAGCTGGGTACTCGAGCACCTTGGCGAGGAGCAGTGCGACGCCATCTTTGGCACCGGCAGTGAGGACGCAAAGGATGTGCAGGCCACAGTCTACATCCCGGGTCCGCTCGCCGAAAAGATGGCAGCACGGATAGATGCAGAGCAGTGCAGCCGAAACGAGCTCATCCTGCAGGCGCTGCGGGAATATCTCAAATAAACAAAACCCCCGATGCTCCAAACGGAACACCGGGGGTTTATTTTATCCAATAATTTTATCAATGCCTTTCAGGCCGTATGTAGTGCTTGCCATGATGTCCTCCTTACAGTGTGATTTCCTCAGCGTTCGCTTTGTCCTCCGCGTCCAGTGCGTCGTAGTACGCCTGTGCAAGGGCTTCCACCTCTGCGATGTCGTCCTCCGTCAGCAGGCCGCTGTCCAGATGGGTGTACACCTTGTCCAGCCAGTATGCCACGTCGTGTCCTGCGGCGATTTCCCGCTTGATGGAGCGCAGGGTCAGGTCATGCCGGGCTTTGCTTTTGATAGCCATGTGTACCTCCTTAGGTCATGGACGCTACTGCGTCCTCAATGCGTTTGATGGCGATGTTCACGTCCCTCTGATACCCCAGCTTTACCCCTGCACCGTCACTCGCCTGCACCACCGTGTCAGGGCCGTAAGCGACGAGGGCTTTGTAGGCGGCAATTTTGTCAGGGGTGAGCGGGGTTTCGATGGGGGTGGCGAGAGCGTAGAATAAAATGTATTCTCCTTCTTCCGGGGTTTTGGCGTCAAGGGGAATAAAAATCTGCACATTGGTTTTGTCTACATAAAAGTGTGGGGTATCTTTATCAAACGAAACAATAAATGGCAATTTATTGCATAGGGCTTCTGTTTTATAATCGCGACCATAGAGCGGCAACCGAATCGAAAGTCGTTTTGTTACCGTAAACTTAGTGATGGCCGTAACTCTACAGGTTGACAAGTCTACAGCGTTCACCCTCTGCACCTTCACCCCTCTCTTCAAGTCCACCTCGTCGCACACCCACTGCTGGCCCTGCGGGTCAGTGTAGTTGCCGCCAGAGGTGACAGGGATGCCGGGTAAGCCGTTGGGAGTGGGGAGCGTGAGAGTTTGCGTTTTGTCGTTTCCATCGCTCAGGGTCACCACCACACTCCCACCATCCCCTGCACTCTCAATCTCCTGTGGGTAATCCGGTGATGGAGATGGCTCGCCTCTGGTGTAGGGCTCCCAAGGGAGAGAAGTGGAGCCGGAGTTCAGCATAATCATTAAAATTCCATTCGATTCTACTCCATTTTCAATCTTATAATTGAAAGTTAGTTTTACGTCCTCTTGTATTGATATTTTCTGGCTGTGTCCAGTTTGAATATATCCCGATGATCCTTTCCCAATAATTGTATATCTTGCTTTTGCTTTTGAAGTACCAAATACAGAAAATACATAATCTCCTTTAGATAGGCCAAGAAAATTCAACGAAGAATAAGGATAAATTATTGCATCCTCTTTGGAGATTCCTTCTAGTTTCCATGCCGAAATTCCAATTGGGGTTTTTGTTACTCCGTTTACTGTTACTACTCCATAAGAATCGTTTAATGATATTAACTGCGCCCCAGTCGTGCGCACCTGCGTTGATTTGCCGTATACGGTCAGGCCGCACAGGGGCGCAGAGAACGCATCGTCAACGGCGATAGGATTGCCTGTCTCAGTGCCCACAAGAATGTTCTGCCGCGCCTTTACTGCGCTGATCGTGTCACCTGCGGCTTTTGCGTCAGCGGCTTCGCCCTTGTGGGTGAGGGTGGTGTCCAGCGCTACGGAAGGGCCGGTCTCTCCTTTAGGGCCTTGCGGGCCGGTATCACCTTTTTCGCCCTGTGGCCCCTGCTCACCACGAGGACCAGTTTCACCCTGCGGTCCAGTGTCACCCTTCTCGCCTTTGAAGTTTCCGCTTGCAATGCCATCTTTCAGCTCTTGCAAGCTGTCAGCGGCTTCCTGAGCGCTCTGGCTGGCACTGCCCGCACTGGTGGCGGCTTCACTGGCGGCGGCTTCACTGGCGGCGGTCTGGGCGGCTTCTGTAGAGGCTTCCACCTGCTGGAGGGCCTTGTCCCGGGCCGTATCCACAGCCTGCGTGGCGGAGGTCTGCTTGTCACCGATGGCTTTCAGTGCGTCCTCTTTGGCAGTGATGGTGTCAGAAAGGGCCTGCCCGGCCTGCTGTGCGGCCGTCTGTGCATCGGTCTTGGCCTGCTCTGCGGTGGTGGCAACGGTGTGGACAGCATCCACCAGCTGCTGCCATGCAGGGGTGCCCGGTTCCGACTCTGTGCCGTTCTCTGTGCCGCTGTTGGCACTGACATGATACCGCAGGTCTGCGCTGGTCACGGTCTTGGTGCCGTCGCTGCCCTCAAAGGTGATGCAGCCATTGCCGGACTGTGCGGTCACGCCGGCAGGCACATCCACATAGCCGTCCACCACCAGCGAGGATGCCGGGTCTTTTCCGTCCGGGACGTGCCAGAAAGCCCGGATGGTCAGGCCCTCCCACTCGCCGGAAGCGGTGACGGCAAGGCGGTACACGCCCCGATTTTTGGCGTAGCCGAAGCGAAGCATCTGCTCATAGCCCGGCACTTTGACGACGCCATTGGATGCGAGAGATACGCTCTGCTCAATCATAGTCCACCTCTTACTGCTTCAGCGCCGCCTTCATGCGGTCGAAAAAGAATTGAATCACCTTGCCGATGGTCTCATCGGTAATGGCCCAGCTGATGAGCCTGCCGTATTTGCTGGCGCTCAGAGCGGCCCGGAGCATCTTGACGACCCACGCCTTGCGCTCTGCGCCGCGCTTTGTTCCAAGGATTTCATTCTCAGCCCTCTCGATGAGGTCGAGAACGAGCGGCTTTACCGCGGCACCGTAGCCAAGTCGAATGCAGCCAAGGGCGTAAAAGATCACGCCCCCCAGCATCAGCACTGCCGCCACCGGGGCGGGAATGACGCCCAAAATGTTATTGATCGTTGCCATGTATTACTCTCCTCTCTCTTTTTCGAGATTAGAAATTCGGTGGTTCGCCATCTTGATTTGTTCTTCCATCACCGGGATACGCTGGGCAAAATTGTTGTGCATTCGCACCTCCCGGGTCAGCTCTTCCAGCTTTGTGTCCGTGATCGCCTGCTGCTTGTCCAGCTTGGCATCCATATCTTTTGCCGCCCGGTTGTTGGCGTAGATGGTGCCCAACAGTCCAAGAACGCCGGTGATCAGCGCCACGATGATTGCTTCGCTCATGCGCCCTCCCGGAGACGGGTCAGACCCTTCTTCCTGATGATGCGGGGGTAGTTGACCGTCGTGACGTCGAGGTCCACCGGCCCGTTGATGCCCGGCACGCTGCCCTTGCTGGTGTGCTGATGGGCGCTGTAGCGGAAAGTCACCTTGGGGGTCTTGCCGGTGTAGTCGGCCAGCCAGATGTCCCACCGCCCGGCCAGACGCTCCATCTCGAGGTTGCGGTTGGCGTAGCTCGTGTAGGTGTAGAGCTGGGCGAAGAACCCCATCTTCTCGATCTGCTCGAGGTGGTAGGCCGCGAGGTTGGTCAGGTCTTTCGGCTTCAGCACGGTAAGCGCTGCGTTTTCCATGTCCACCGCCACCGGCATGGTCAGCTCCTTGCCCCGCAGCGCCTGCCGCAGCACGGCAAGCTCCTTGTCGGCCGCTGCCTCGATCGTGGCCTTCGTGTAGTAGTAGACGCCAATATCCAGCCCGGCCGCCTTGGCGTTGGCATAGTTGTTCTCGAAGGTCTTGTCGATGTACGCCTTGCCGGGTTTGCCGTCAGCGCTGTTTCCGCAGGCACGGAGCATGACGCCCTTGTAACCAGCCCCCTTGATGGCCTGCCAGCCCTCCATTTTGATTTTTCCCTGCCACACGCTCACATCGAGGTAGCGGTAGGGCGGCTCCCCTTCCCAGCCCGCAGGCTCTTCCGGGGCAGACGGTGCAGGAGGTGCAGCGGGCGCTTCTTCCGGTGCAGGGGGGTCTTCTGCCGGGCCGGAAAATATCTTCAGTGCCTCCTCAAGGATATGTTTTACGAATTGCTCGAAGGACATTTTATACCTCCTCTATCAGTCCGATGATGCCCGCAAACAGGGCACCTTTCTCGTTGTTGTAATACGCGCTGCCGGTCGAAATATCGACATAGTCGTTCGCCTGTACGTAGGAAGCAGCCACAAAGGGTCGATTAAAGCCCTGCTCCGAGCTGAAGCACAGCTGATATTCCACGTCCTTTTCCAGCGGATAGTGCAGGTAAAACGCAAAGGTGCCCATATTACTATTCGCACTGCCGCTTTTATCGATCTGGGCGCTTGCACTCAGCAGCACCTCATCGGCTCCGTACTTCTTGAGCTCAAATTTCGTGGTCGGAGTCACGTTGCCGACGTATGCAGTGAAGGACAGTCTGTAAAGGGTGAGTCCTGCTTTTTTGACGGTCATCGGCATGAAAATGGACTGTATATTATTGCCATACATCCACGGAATAACATCCGTGCCGTTCAGCGCCGTCTTGATGGTCGCGTCCGTTCCCCTTACGGTCAGGCTGCATTCTGCATACTTGTCTCCTGCGCTGGCCCGGACGACTGCCGTTCCGTCCGCCGCGGCCTCTACACTGGCGGTGTTGACAGCTCCTTCCGGTACGTTCACGATGCCGGTCGGCACTACGCTCCAGCTCGCCTTGGACGGACGCGCATACGAGGGCCGGACGATTGCACGGAGTGGCAGGACGCCGCCCTTCGGGAGCACGAAGCTTTCCCGATCCAGCGTCACGCTGACCGGCGGCTCCGCCTCGTATGCATACCCCGAAACATTGAAATATGCATAATAATAGTCACCGCAGGAGCTGACCTTCAGTGTTCCATCTTCGTTGAAGGTGGCGGTGATATACTGTTCATCCGCCGTTCCGGCTTTGGTCACAGGCAGATAGATCGACTGCCCTCGGGTCACTTTGAAGCCCTCATCCGGAAACGACGGACTCTTGTTGTAGGTCGTATTATCGCTGGAACTTTTGTAGCGGTAGTAGTTGACGGCCAGCTGAACCACCAGATAATCGACATCCTCCGGGATCGTGAGCGTACCGGCGTCAACCACTTTCGCACTGTAAATGATTCGTGCACTCATGTTGTGTTTCTCCTTAGATGTAGTGGTACCCTTCCCAGTTTATTTTCAGGGACGAAGTATCGCCCACCGTTATGTATAACCATCCATCGCTTTTGAAGCTGGCAGATACGAGCTGCTCGTCCACCCGACCAGTGAGGTTCAGATACACGACGCCCCCTCGCGCGAGCAGGAATCCCTCTTCCGGCCAGCAGAGCGAAGTACGTTCGACGTGTCCATTGGACGAACTATTATTGTGCCATGTGTTCGCGGCAAACCGAAGGATGACATAGTCCGTTTCCTCCGGCAGAGCGACATTCGCCCCGCCCGACCGTGCGCATCCCGCCGCAACGAGCCGTCCTTTTTCGCTGATGCTTTTCTTCAGCTTGTCCAGCTTCGCGTTCGTATCGTCCGATGCTGCCTGAAGCTTCTCGTTCACAGTGACCGTTACGGTACGCAGTGTTTCGCCCACCACCTTCGCGTCCGCCGCTGCTCCGGAGATGGTGAGGGTAGGATCTACCCTCACGCCGCTCCCCGCCACCGGCCCGGCCACCGCAGCGCTGCCCGCTTCGCCCAGCAGCGTTACCTGCACCCGGATGTCTCCGGATGGCTTCGCCCGGGCGTAAAAGCAGACAAAGCCGTCCCGCGCCTCGCAGTAGGCCGGGCATCCCGCTTCCTGCGCCGCCGCGCCGTAGCTGTCCGGGTAGGAGCCGAGAGCTACGTAGCCGGTCTTCGCTTCCGGCACCGGGGCGGCCTGCATCAGGGGCCACGCTCCTTCCGCTTCCTCCCAGCCCTCCGGCGTCAGGGTCACAAGCCGGCTTCCCCGGTATCCGGCCCCGTCACCCGCAAGGCCCGGGTACAGCACCTCACCGGCGCTGTTATAGATAGGTTCACTCATTCTTTTACCTCCGCTTTTGCCGTGATGACGATGTTTCCGGTCACGGCCTCGATGTTCACGCAGCCCTCTTCGGCATTCCACGCGCTTCCGGTCACGTCCTCGCCGCCCATCTTCACGCTCACTTCGGTCAGGGTGTACCTGCTCTCGGCGGTCAGGGCGGCTTTGTAGGCCCGGCCCTTGGCCACCACGACGGCGGTCTGGTCGGTGGTCACGTGGCTCAGCCGGTTCACCACGCTGCACCACACCAGTGCCTGGCTCACCGTCACGCTGCATTCGGCCTTTACGCCGCCTGCCGTGGCGCTGATGAGCGCGCTGCCCTCGGCCACGCCCCTCACGATGCCGCCGCTCACGGTGGCCACGTCCTCCCGGCTGCTCTGCCATACCACGGTGCGTTCGTCGGCGTTCTCGGGCCGGACGGTGGCCGTCAGGCGGGCCGTGCTGTCCACGCTCAGCTCGAGCGTGCTGCGGTCGAGCGTCACGCTGCTCACCGGTACTCTTGCAGCGCTCACCGTCACGGTACAGCTGGCCGTCTTGCCGCCCACGCTGGCCCGGATGATGGCCACGCCTGCCGCCCGGGTCGTCACCACACCGCTGTCCACCACGGCAGCTTCCTCGTTGGAGCTGGTCCATACGATGCTGCTCTGGGGGATGCTGGTGGGCAGTACCGTGGCCGTCAGGGTGGCGGTCCTGCCCTCCGTCAGATCCAGCGTCCCGGCGCTCAGCATCAGGCTGGCGGCTCTCAGGCCGTCCTCGGCCACCGTTACGCTGCACACCGCCTTCACACCGCCCGCAATGGCTGCTATTTCCGTCGTTCCGGTGCAGATGGCCGTCACCTCGCCGCCGGTCACACAGGCCGTCTCCGGCACGGCGCTGTACCACACCACAGTCTGGTCGGCGTTCTCCGGGCTGACCGTAGCCGTCAGGGCCGCTTTTTCCCCGGGTCTCAGTTTTAAGGTGGTCCGGCTCAGGGTCACAGCCTCTACCTGTACCTCAGCGTCCTGCACCCGTACCATGCAAAATGCATATTTCCCGCCGCTGGCTGCGAGGATGGCCGCAGCGCCCGGCCCTCGGGCTGTCACGACGCCGTCTTTTACCTCAGCTACGTCCTCGTCGCTGCTGGCCCATTCCACCGGCCCTTCCGGGTCGGCGGCCGCGTCCAGAGCGGCGGTGCCGCCCACGGTCAGGGTCACGACGTCGTCGCTCAGGCTCACGCTCTTCACGGCGGGCCGCACCAGTACGGCGCAGTCTGCGCTGCATCCGTCTGCCCGGGCTGTGATCCGCGTCCCGCCGGGTGCCCTTGCCGTGATCACGCCGTCCGCCACTGTGGCCACTTCTTCGTTGCTGCTCTCCCACAGCACGGTCTGCTCCGTTGCATTCTCGGGGCTGATCCGGACTCCCAGCGCCGTCCGTTCTCCCGCATACAGGGTCAGGCTGTCCCGGGTCAGCGTCACCGCTCTCACCGGCACCTCCGACCATACCCTGCTCAGGGTGTCCAGCAGGGTGTCGGCGGTCTTGGTCTGATAGGCGGCTTCCCGCAGCAGACGCATCAGCAGGCGGCGCTCCTCCTTTTTGGGGGCGAGGTTCGCCGCCCGGTTCGCTGCCTGAGTGGCAGCGGTGCAGGCGTCCAGTGTCTCATTTGCCGCGCCCCGGGCGCTGGCAGCGCTCGCTGCCGCAGCCGTGATGTCCGCCTGCGTCCTTGCCGCCGCAAGGGCAGCGGCGTTTTCGGCGTCCTCGGCATCCATCCGCTCTTTCTGCGTGGCAGCTGCACCCTTCTGGGCGGCATCTGCCGCAGCCTTGGCCGTCTTGGCCGCTGCCTTGGCGTCCGCGCCTTCGTTCATGGCCGTGTTCACGGCCTGCTGTACCAGCGCCACGAACTGGGCGTATACGCTGGGGTCTACGTCCTCCACCGTGCCCGAAAGCTCAATGGTCTCGTAGCAGTCGTATTTCGCCGGGCAGCTCATGGCGGTGTAACCGTCTGCGCTCTGGGCCAGCAGCATCCATAACCCCTGCCGGGCAGCAGTGAACCGTCGGTCGATGGTCACTTCCCGGCTCTCGTTCAGCAGCACCGGCTGGGGCAGTGTGCCGCCCTCCTGCTCGATGTGCAGGGTCACGGCCATCCCGTCCCACTCCTCCGGCAGCGCGAAGCTCAGGCTGGCCACGCCCGCCGTTCCTACGCCGCCTAAGTGCAGCACGCCCGGCTCGGCCCGCCAGCCCATCCCGCCGAATCGGTCCTTGATGATCCTTACTTTCACTCTGAGGCTCCTTCCTTTGAGAAAGGCTTCCCTCGCTAGGGGAGCTGCTTTGCAGCGCCGCCGTCAGGCGGACTGCAAAGCCGAGAGGTTCCCTTCCGGTTCACTGCCGCTCTCAGTAGGGCAGGCACTCTACCAAAAGCCTATCACGTCTCCCACTTCAAAACTACTGCGGACTTATTCAAGCCCGCAGTAGTTTTGTAAGGTCTCGCCACAGGCGAGCACGGGTTTCGGACATACAAAAAGAACAAGCACCCCGGCCCACAGCCAGAGTGCTCGTTCTTTTCTTAAAACTGATTCAGAATATCGTGGTGTCCGATGTCCAGCAGCAGTATGATGGTGTCTCCGTCGTATTGCCATATGACCCGAACATCCATATTGACACTGAACTCAAACAAATCTGTTGTTCCCTGTATCCGCTTTGTTCGCAGTGACGGGTATAGCGGATCTTGCATCAGCAGTTCCAGCTTCTTTTTCAGCTGTGTCCGTTCTGCTGCCGACAGCCGTTTCACGTTCTTGACGAACCGCTTGGTAAATGTGATCTTGTACGCCATCAGCTCACTCCATCCAACATCTCAAACAGCTCGTCAACGGTATCAAAGACCGGCTGTTCACCGGCTGCGATCTTCGCCTTTGTTTCATTGATCTCGCTGCGCAGCTCGTCCAGATACTTCTTGGGGTACACGGCCACCGGCATGATCTGGATGGTTCCGTCTTTTTCCACAATTTCCAGCTTGTCGCCCTCGTGCAGGCCCAGCCGTGCCACGATGTCCTTCGGGATAGTGATCTGAGACTTGGTCCTCAGCTCTGTCAGCATATCTGTCAGCTCCTTTGCATCGTTGGATTTTCCAACTTTCTTACCATTAGTATACGCCAACTGCGCCGGAATATCAAGTCATTTTTACTTCACCCCCTCCCACCAATTTCTCTCGTCCTTCGCCTTCTCGGCCTTCTTGTCCGCAGCGCTCACCCACTGCGCAAAGTTCTTTTCCTCGTACAGCGGATTTCCGTCTGCGTCCTCGAGGGCCAGCAGCTTCTTCTCCAGCTTCTCCCGGTCCCGGTCGCTTCCGGCCAGATACTCTTCCTTCACGCTCTCCGTGATCTTGCTCTTGATGCTGCCCTTGTCCTTGCCTGCGGTCATCAGGCGGTCAAGCTCCTCCTGCGCGTCCTTCACCCTGCCATTTTTCACTTCGTCCAGGAGCGCGTCGTATACACTGTTGTCCTTGCCGCCCGCCAGCAGTTCGTCCGCCTTGCCGTCCACTGCCTTGTTCACAAGGTCGATGAGCTGCGCCCGCCGGGCCGCATCTGCCTTGCCCTTGGCTCTGTCCGTCGCGGGGGCGACGCCCAGCCCCTCTCGCAGCTTCTCGAATACGGCCTGCCGGGCCTTTTCCTCGGCCCGGGTCTTCCCGGCGTTCCGGGCCTCGGCCGCCGCCAGCACGTCGGTGTCGTACTGCTTCAGCCGCCTTGCCAGCTCGCTGTCCACCTTGTCCGTCTTGTTCATCTGTTCCAGCTTCTTCATCGCCGCAGCAGCCTCCTCGCTGTCCCCGCTCTGGATGGCGTTGTACAGCCGGTCGTACTGCCCGGTGGCCGAAGAGGGTGTGGAGTTAAAACTGAAGCCTTCTCCCCGGCCGATGGCCTGTGCATCCTCCCAGTATCCTTCGAAAGCCTGCATCACCTTCCGGATGTTGGCCGCCGGTACGCCGTACAGCTCAAGGCCGCACTGGATGTCCTTCAGCACCGCCTTGTTCAGCTTCTGGTGGTGCGCCGCCAGCTCTTCCTCGCTCATCTCGCCGGTGTCCGTCCTCAGCAGCTTGACGGTCTTGGTAAAGGCGGCAAACAGATCGTTCACCGCACTGATATTGGTGGCGCTCACCACATCGTAGTCCGCGCCGCTTGCAGCGTTTGAAATAACGCTGTAGATCTCCGAGCCGTACAAAAAGTTTCCTGCCGCGCTTTCGGTGTACAGGTCGAAGAACCGTTTGCCCAGGCTTTTCGTCGTAACGTCTCCGTTCTCGTCCTGCTCCCTGTCCCACCGGTGGAGCAAGAAGTCTGCGCCGATCTTCATGAGGGCAAACACCGCCGTCTGCACAACCTGGCTTGCCGCCGCCCGGCGCAGGCCCTGTCCGGCCCGCTGCACCTCAGCTTTGTTTTCCGCGCTCTGGTCGGCAGCATACCGGGCCTTCTGGGCTTTGTAGTCGCCCACGGCGTCGGCCAGAATGCCGTAGTTCTGGAATCGCTGGGTGGTAAACATGGTCAGCGTCTTCACAAACTCGTTGTCGCTGCGCTGGATGCCCGCCCGCTGCATGGTGGTGTAGTTGGGCTGGGTCTCCTCGATGACCCGCTGGTACATCTTGTTCACGGCTTCCCAGTAGGCTTCGCTGCCCTTCTCCGCGGCACCCTCGCTGAATTCTGCTGTATGGTGCTCCACATACCGCTTCACGCCCTCCCACAGCGCGGCCACCGTGATCTCGTCCATGCCGGTGATCCAGCCGGTCACGGCAGGCATCGCTTCCGAGGCCTTCGCCGCAAGGTTTTTGTGCGCGCCGATGGAGCTCATCTCGCCCCGCTTCGTCCCCCGCAGTCGGTATTGCAGCAGGGCGTCTCCGTGCTGACGGATCTCCGCTTCCACCGCGGCCAGCTGCTTGCCCGAGAAATTCTTTGCGAAGGGCAGCACCGCCGCCATGGTGTCTGCTCCCAGCACAGCGCCCGCCGTGGGCAGACTGGCCGCCTGCGCGATGGCCACGCCCGGGTTCACGGTCAGGATGGCCCCGGCGTAGTTGCCCCGCATCCGGTCGAGCGCCCGGCTCATGGTGCTGCTGCGGTGCCGCTGCCTGGTCTGCAGGTCGGTCAGCAGGTCATTGATGTAGTTTACCGTCTCCTTTCCCCACTTCTCGCCGATGATCTTGTCCTTCAGCACACCGACGCCCTCCGCCGTCTCCACGGTGCTGTTCAGCACCCGCTGCACGTCCCGGATGGGGGCCGCAAGGCCCGCATAGGCCGCCGTGTCCCGCAGGCTCCGCTTTACCACGTTCTGGCACTCTTCCAGTAAAATGGGCTTGTCGCTCTTCACGCGCTCCTTCAAAAAGCCCCGGCCTTCGATGGTGGCATCCATCTTCACGCCCTCAATCTCCGTCGCCAGCGTGCTCCGGTCTACCGCGATGGGGTAGTAGTTCTTTACGGTGGCCCGGTCATAGCCCAGCAGCTTCATGCTGGTCTCGTTGATGAGGTTCGTGGTGTACCGCCCAAAAAAGTCCTCCATGTCCTTGCACCAGTTTCGGTCATAGTCCGTCATGGCGTCCTGTACCGTCTGCAAAATGGTGTCGGCCATGGGGACGCCGTCGGCACCCACCAGTGTCCCCAGCATCACGGTCTGGCTGCGCTGGTAGGCTCTCTCGATGTTGCCCTTGGCGTACTGGGCGGCGTCCGGCAGGGTCAGGCCGCCGGTCATCAGATGGTGGCGGCTGTCCTCGTTGCGCAGCAGCATATACAGGCTGCACAGCTGTGCGTGGTTCAGCGGCACGGCGTTGCCCCTGCTGTCCTTCAGGCCGATGTCCACCAGCTCTGCGCCGGGGCCTGCAAATGCCTCCACCTCTTTCAGGTGTTCCTTGCCGGTCACGTTGGCAAACAGGCTTTCGCCTTCCACGAGGATCTCCGTCTGCCGCCGCTGGCCGTCGTTCAGCATCTGCCCCAGCTTCTCCATCTGGCCGTTTTTGGTGTAGCCGCCCAGGCGCCGGAACATTCTCGTGCCGCCCAGCATGTCCAGCTGGTAGCGGTTCATCGCGCCCTTCGCCTTTTCAAATTTCTCTCCGAAGCCGTTGCCCTCCGAGTTCAGCACCTCGCGGGCGGCCTTCATGGCCATGCCGTCCACCTCTTCCGCCCTCGCAAGGCTCAGGGTCTTGTTCTCGGTCCGTATAATGTGCAGTGTGCTTGCCGTAATGGCCTTCAGCATCCGCAGCTGATCTACCGTCATGGGCAGATAGGTGCGGTTCTCCGTCTCCCGGATGCGCTGGCGCAGCCGGTCCCGCAGCTGTTCGGCCTTTTCGCCGTCCGGCAGGGCCTTGGCTTCTTCCAGCTGCTGCCGCAGCCGGTCGAGCTTTGCCTGCTTGCTGTCGTTCATATCGTCCCGCAGTGTCTGGATGAGGTTTTCCACGCCGCTGTTCTCCCAGTCGGCGTGGATGCCGGCGTCCATCTCTCCGCTGCGCCGGATGCTGTCCTGCAAAGCGGTCAGCTTGGCCACGGCGTTATTGTTCAGCACTGCCATGTCTGCCAGCTTCGCCACCTCGGCGGCCTGCACGATGAGGCTCTTCTGCACATATTTCCCGGGCTTCGGCCGCAGCACCATCTGGTTGAGCTGGGCGGCATTGTTCCGGATGCTCCGTTTCAGTTCGTCCGCCTTCCGTCCTTCCCGGGCTTTCTGTACCCGCTTTTCGGCCAGCGCCTTCGCCACGGCCACGTCCTCGTCCCGCTGCTGCCGAGCCGTTTCAATGGCGATGGCGTTCCTCTGGGCCTGCTTTTCCTGCCACGCATCCGCCTTACGCTGGTTTTCTTCCTCCCATTCCATGATCTCCCGCTCCTGCACCAGCAGCTGATACTCTGCCCGGTCGGCTCTCCGTTGCTCTCCGGCCACCTGTCGGGAAAGATCGTTGATCTGGGAGCGCATCTGCTGCCGTTCCAGCTTTATCTCGTCCAGCATCTCCTGCCGGGCTTGCCTCATCCGGCTCTTTTCGGCCTTCCATTCCCGCTCGTAGGCCTCCCGCAGGGCGGTCATCTTCTCGTCGAGACCCGCTGCTGTGCTCACCTGCGCCCCCAGCGTTTCCAGATTCTCGTTGAGCTGCTGTTCTGCCCGGCTCACGCTCTTGGCCTCGGCGCTCTGGCTGCGGCTGTTCTCCCGCATCCGGTCGGCAAAGGCTTTCCGCTGGGCCTGTTGCACGCTCTTCAGCCCCTTCGTCACCTCAGCTGCTCGCTCCTCGCTTCCGGCGGCCATTGCGGCCACTTCACGGTTGTGCTTTAAGATGCCCTCGAAGACCGCCTCCGCATCGGTCATCTCCGGGTGACTCATGATGTCACCGATCATCCGGCCCGCCAGTTCCACCTTGGCGTCCTCGTATTCGGCAGCGTCCGCGAACCGGCTCATCATCTTGGGCTTGATGGTGTCGTGCACGTTCATCAGCACGTCGAGCCATTCCGTGCTCTCCATGCCGGCTGCGCCCGCCACGCCCGCTTCCTGTGCCGCCGAGCGGAAGAGTGCCGCAGCGCTCTCCTTCACGCCGCCCACGGCCCGGGTGTCGTTCACGATGGCCTCGTACTGCTCCGCCGGGTTGCCGTCCCGGTATCCCTCCGCCTGCCGCAGCTTCACGCCGTGGCGCCGGGCCTCGGCCACCGCCTCCGTCCAGCTTCCGTACCGCTTCACAAGCTCCGCCTTGGCCTTGCCGTTCTTGTCCACCGTGTAGGTCAGGTCGTGCAGGTCGGGGTATTCGTTCCACAGCTCCGTGTTCCGGTAGGTCGCCTCGTCCAGCACTTCGCCTGCCAGCGTCTCGGCCAGTCCCTGCGCCTTGGCCATGTCCGCGCCCTCCGAGCGCAGATATTCCACCAGCGCCCGCGTCTCGTTTGCCAGCTTCGTCCGGTCGGCCCGGCTGCCGTTGGTCTTCGTCCATCGGATGGCGAGGCTCTCGAGGGCAGCGTCCGAGAGCCGGGTGTTCTTCGTCAGGCCGAAGAACTGGTTCAGGGTATCAAAGGCCGCTGCTTTCTCCGCCAGTACCCGGCTGGCCTGCCGCTGCTGGTTCTGCTTTGCCTCCCGGTCGGCCTGCTCGGCCCGCTGGTAGCGGAATCGTGCCAGCTCACTCTCTGCCGGGAGTTCCCCGGCCTTGTAGTATTCCCGAATCTCTCTTACGACCTTGTCGGCATCCACCTTCCCGCTGTACTCCTTGCTGGCAGCCACCCGCCCGTCGGTGGTGGAGATGTCGAGGGTGAAACGCCGTTTCTCGCTGCCCAGCTGCTCCACCATCGCACGGATC